>Ga0207865_100131_pt1 | contig 93829 bp, 82 predicted proteins | sample HigsolmetaAR204D_FD_184836 | JGI IMG/M metagenome (GOLD analysis project Ga0207865, IMG submission 184836) | Ionic liquid and high solid enriched microbial communities from the Joint BioEnergy Institute, USA - AR20-4-D (SPAdes) (version 2) ... | reverse complement strand
GAACGGGACGTTACCGATCCTGCACGGACGAGACAAAGCAAGGCCGCTGGGGGAAGCGTTAAAAGCTCTAAGTGGAAGAATTTTGTAAAAATGAAACGGGTACATAAGACGCTGAAGAAAGAAAAAACATGAAAACGCAACCAAAAATATATGGTGGCTGATTTCCTGGAAGACAGCCCTATAGAACGTGCCCACATAGGATTGACACTGACGCGAAGCGGGGCACGGTTGTCAAACCGTCGTGCCTTATACTATAATTAGCACAAGATTGGAGCCGGAGGAGAATAAAGGGAAAGCAAGCCGGCCAAAGTTCTGTCCGCATGAACTTTTCCGGCGATTCCCTTATGGGATAAACGAAAGGGGAACAACAGAGTGAGATACTTAACTGCTGGCGAGACACACGGGCCGCAACTGACGGCGATCATCGAGGGCATGCCCAGCAATCTTCCGCTTTTGGAAGAATCCATCAATGAGCAGCTGGCGAGAAGGCAGAAGGGATACGGCCGCGGACGCAGAATGCAAATTGAAAAAGACACGGTCAACATCGTCGGCGGAGTTCGGCACGGCAAAACGACCGGAGCGCCGATCGCGCTTGTTGTCCATAACAATGACTGGAAATCATGGACGACCGTCATGAGTGTCCGGCCAGTCGATGAATCGGACGAAGGGAAACGGAGGGTAAACAGGCCGCGTCCCGGCCACGCTGATTTGAACGGCGGATTGAAGTATAACCAGCGGGATTTGCGCAACATTTTGGAGCGTTCCAGCGCGCGGGAAACGACGATGCGGGTCGCCGTAGGAGCGGTGGCGAGGCAATTGTTGGCGGAATTCGGCATCCGCATTGCCGGACAGGTGATCCGCATAGGGGATATTGAAGTCGAGCGCCGGGATCTGCCGCTGGAAGAACTTCAGCGCATAACGGAGGAATCGCCGGTTCGGGTAACCGACAAAGAAGCGGAACGGAAGATGATCGCGGCGATCGATCAGGCCAAAGCCGAAGGAGACACGTTGGGTGGCATAGTGGAAACGATTGTGGAAGGCGTTCCGGTGGGACTTGGGAGCCATGTGCAATGGGACCGCAAGCTCGATGGCCGGATTGCCCAGGCGGTCGTATCCATTCAGGCGTTTAAAGGCTGCGAATTCGGCATAGGATTCGAGGCGGGCAAGCGGAGAGGTTCCAACGTGCATGATGCCATCATGTATGATGCCGGCCGCGGTTTTTACCGGGCCACGAACCGTGCCGGAGGTTTTGAGGGCGGCATGACCACCGGCGAGCCGATCATTGTAAGAGGTGTTATGAAGCCGATCTCCACCTTGTACAAGCCGCTGAAAAGCGTCGACATCGACACGAAGGAAGAGTTTTCCGCCCAGGTGGAACGTTCCGACACGTGCGCCGTCCCCGCCGCCAGCGTGATTATGGAAAATGTTGTCGCCTGGGAAATCGCCCGGGCGTTTATGGAAAAATTCGGCGGCGACTCCCTCGAAGAGGTGCGGGCGAATTACAACAATTATCTTGCACAAGTGAGGCAGTATTGATGATGAAGGAACTTCGGGTTAATTTGGGGGAACGCTCTTATCCGATCTATATCGGACAAAACGTTTTGCAAGACATGGTCCCGCTTTTTCACAAGCATGGCATTGCCGCGAACACGCCGATTCTGATCGTGACGGACGAGCAGGTGGCCGGCCATTATTTATCCCCGGTCCGTTCGCTTTTGGAACAGGGCGGTTTTCGGGTTGCGCAGGCCGTTGTGGAAGCGGGCGAGAAGTCGAAAACGCTGCAAGTCCTGGAAGAGATTGTAACCATCGCGCTTGAGGCCGGATTGGACCGCAAAGCGGTCGTCATTGCGCTGGGAGGAGGAGTTGTCGGCGACTTGGCGGGTTTCGTCGCGGCCAGTTATATGCGCGGTGTCCGTTACATACAAATTCCCACGACGATCCTGGCTCATGACAGCAGTGTCGGCGGCAAAGTCGCGGTCAACCATCGCCTGGCCAAAAACATCATCGGAGCGTTTCATCAGCCGGTGATGGTGCTGTATGATACGTCCACCTTGTCTACGCTGCCGGACCGGCATGTGCGTGCCGGTTATTCCGAGGTGATCAAACACGGTTTCATCTGGGACCGCGGGTTTGTCGAGTGGCTCGATGCTCATGCCCAACCATTGTTGGCGCTGGATCCGGACGCGCTGCAGCATGCGTTGTATGAAGGGTGCAAAGTGAAGACGCTTGTCGTTTCCCAGGATGAACGCGAAAACGGCTTGCGTGCCATTTTGAATTTGGGACACACCATCGGCCATGCTTTGGAAGCCGTATCCCATTACGACGAGCTCCTGCACGGAGAGGCGATTTCCATCGGAATGGTCGGCGCCGCCAAATTGGCCGTCCGGTTAGGTTATTCCCATGAAGTGTACAGGGAAACCAAGCGGATTTTGCAAAAATTCGGATTGCCGACCCGTTTGCCCGCCCATCTGGATACGGACAAAATCATGGCTGCCATGATGCATGACAAAAAGTTCAAGGACGGAAAAATGGTATTTATTGTTCCGACAGCGATCGGCAGCGTGGAAATCCGCAATGACGTGTCGGCGGACCTGGTTCGGGAAATCGTGAATGAACTGAAAGAGGAGGAGTAACGGAATGTACGTAAGAGGTATACGCGGGGCGACTACCGTGGAGGAAAACGACGAACAGCAAATACTGGACGCGACTTCAGAGCTTCTCCAGCAAATTATATGGGCCAATGAAATCAAACCTGAGGATATATGCAGCGTTTTCGTGACCACAACGCATGATCTTACCGCCACGTTTCCGGCGCGGGCCATTCGCCGGCTTCCCGGCTGGGAGCTGGTTCCGCTTATGCATTCGTTGGAGATTCCGGTAACCCCGAGTCTTCCAAGATGCATACGTTTGATGGTGCATGTGAACACGAATAAGAAACAGAACGAAATCCGCCACGTGTACTTGAACGAGGCGCGTTCGCTAAGGCCGGATATTTCGCAATTGACAAATCCGGCTACATGATAGTATAGTTATAATCAAATTCTTTTTCATCGAAGTTTAGAGAATCAATGTTTTTGAGAATCAATGTTTTGAGCAGAGCGGAGCAGAGCCGAAGATTGAGTGTGACAAGTTGAGCAGAGATAATGTATGGGATTGCGGGAGGACTTATTCGTTTGTCCGTCTCCGTCCGTTTGCGGGAATCCATATGCTTGACTTCAATGGCACAACGCCTCTACCGCTCGGGTAGGGGCGTTTTCTTGTTTATTGCGCCGCTCGCAACCAGTAAACAGAATGGAGGATGGGTATGTACACCCCGGAAGTAACTGAAGTCATTCGTCTTGCGAGACGGTACAATCTCATTCCGGTTTCGCGGACATTGCTGGCGGACACGGAGACACCGATCCGGGTGTTTCAAAATTTTTACGGGGAAAACCGCGCCTTTTTGCTGGAAAGCGTAGAAGGAGGGTTGAAGTGGGCCCGCTATTCGTTTATCGGGACCGACCCGTTTATGATGATTACCGCAAAGAACGGACTGACGAAAGTGGAAACCGGCGGGGAAGTCAGGGAGTACAAGCAGCCGCCGATCGAGGTGCTGAAGGCGCATTTGCGCGCTTTCACAAGCCCCGCCCTGCCCGATTTGCCCAGATTTACCGGCGGGGCCGTAGGGTTTTTCGGATACGATTTGCTCCGTTATTACGAGAAATTGCCCGAACACCGTTCGGACGATTTGGGGATGAACGATGTTCAGTTCATGTTCTGCGACCAGGTGATCGCTTTTGATCATTTCAAACAGCAGGTCAAAGTGATCGCCAACGTGCACATCGCCGAACGGTCGACAGACGACGAGATCCGCCGGGCTTACCGCGAAGCGTGCGACAAGATCGAAAGAACGGTCGCGCGTTTGCGCGCGGCAGGACCGTCCTTCGCGTTATCGCCCAAGGAAATTCCGTCGGACGTGGATCTTGGGGAAATCCGTTCCAATGTCACCAAGGAGCAGTTTATCGGCAATGTGGAAAAAGCCCGCGAATACATTCGCGCGGGAGACATCTTCCAAGTCGTATTGTCCCAGCGGTTCGAGGTGGAGACGGACGTTTCGCCTTTGCATGTGTACCGGATTTTGCGGACGATGAATCCTTCGCCCTACATGTATTGCCTCAAAATGGACGATGAGGTCATTGTCGGCTCTTCTCCCGAATTGCTCGTCAGGGTGGAAGACGGGAAAGTGGAAACCCGCCCCATTGCCGGGACGAGGCCGCGGGGAGCGACTCCCGAAGAAGATTTGGCTCTTGAGAAAGAGTTGCTGGCCGACGAAAAGGAACGCGCCGAACATATCATGCTCGTTGATCTGGGACGCAACGATATCGGCCGCGTAGCCGAATTCGGCACGGTGAAATGCGACACGTTCATGGAGGTCGAACGTTATTCGCATGTCATGCATATCGTTTCGAATGTGACAGGACGGTTGCGGCCGGACAAAGACTTTTTCGACGCCCTGATTTCCTGCCTTCCCGCGGGAACGGTTTCGGGCGCGCCGAAATTGCGGGCGATGGAAATTATCGCCGAACTGGAAAACGAAGCCCGCGGGTCCTATGCCGGAGCGATCGGTTATTTGGGTTTTTCCGGAAATATGGACACGTGCATTACGATCCGAACGATCGTTTTCAAAAGGGGAAAAGCTTTCATCCAGGCGGGCGCGGGGATCGTCTGGGATTCCGTGGCGGAGAAGGAATATGAGGAATCGGTCAACAAAGCGAAAGGAATGTTGAAATCGATACGGATTGCTGAGGCCATGTTTGTAAGGAAACCGCAGTATGATCTGGTTACGAACCGCGATTATTATTAATTACGGGTTTGTGGGGGAAAAGGAAAATGACGGGAAAAACAGTGATTCAGCAAGCGTTGGAAAAAGTCATCGCCGGCCGGCACTTAAATCGCCAGGAAGCCCGCGATGTGATGAACACTATGATGGAAGGGGCGGCCACGCCGGCGCAAATCGGCGCGTTGCTGGTGGCGTTGCGCATGAAAGGGGAAACGATGGAGGAAATTACCGGATTTGCCGAAAGCATGCGGGATAAGGCCAACCGCGTGGTCGCCGGCCGGGACAATCTGCTTGATATTGTCGGAACCGGAGGGGACCGTGCCGGCACGTTCAACATTTCCACCGCTTCGGCGATCATCGCGGCGGCGGGCGGAATCCGCGTAGCCAAGCACGGCAACCGTGCGGCGTCCGGCAAATGCGGGAGCGCGGACGTGCTGGAGGCGCTCGGAGTGAACATTCATCTGGACAGCCGGCAAACGGAACTTTGTCTGGAAAAATTGGGGATTTGCTTTATGTTTGCCCAGTTGTACCATCCTTCGATGAAACATGCCGCGGGTCCGCGGCGCGAACTGGGCGTCCGGACCGTCTTTAACCTGCTCGGCCCTCTGACGAATCCGGCAGGAGCGGATCTCCAGCTTCTGGGAATATTTGATCCTTCCCTTACGGAATTGATCGCTCAAGTGCTCCATGCGCTTGGCCTGAAGAGGGCGATGGTCGTATCCAGTCTCGACGGCATGGATGAGATTAGCATCTCCGCGCCGACCAAAGTGGCGGAAATCAAAAACGGGGACATTGTCACCTATGAGATCACTCCGGACGAACTCGGCCTGAAAACGGCAACGGTTCACGATGTGGCCGGCGGGGATCCCGATACCAATGCGGAAATCATTCGTTTCATTTTCCGCGGGGAGAAAGGAGCCTACCGCGATATTGTGCTGGCGAATGCGGGTGCGGCGTTTTATTTGGCGGGACATTGCTCTACGTTGCAGGAAGGTGTAAAATTAGCTGCGGACATGATCGACACCGGGCGGGCCGCCGCCAAGCTCAGGCAACTCATCGAATTTACGGGGGAGCTCAGCCATGTTTCTTGACCGCATCATCGCAAAGAAAAAGATCGAAGTGGAGCAACTTAAACAACATTTTTCACTTGCGGAATATGAGCGGAAAATTGCCGCGATGCCTCCGTGCCTCGGTTTCGAACAGGCGCTGAAGCAAAGAAACCGGCCCATGGGCCTGATCGCCGAGGTGAAGAAAGCTTCGCCATCCAAAGGATTGATCCGCCCCGATTTCCATCCCGTCGCCATTGCGAAAGAATACGCGACGGCGCGCGCCGATTGCATTTCTGTGCTGACGGACCGCGAGTTTTTTCAGGGCGCGAACGAATATTTGACACAAGTGAGGGAGGCTGTTCGCATCCCGCTGTTGCGAAAAGATTTCCTGATCGATTACCGGCAAATGTACGAAGCAAGGGCGATCGGCGCCGATGCGGTTTTACTCATAGCGGCGATATTGACGTCCGGACAAATGAAGGAGTTTTTGGCATTGGCCAAAGAACTCGGTCTGGATGCGCTGGTCGAAGTGCACGACCGCGCGGAACTGGAACGGGCGTTGGAGCTGGAAGCTTCCCTGATCGGTATCAATAACCGCAATTTGCGGACGTTCGTCACCGATCTGAAGACAACGGAACAATTGATCGCTTTCATTCCGCCCGGCAAAACGGTCGTCAGCGAAAGCGGCATTTCCTCGCCGGAAGAAATCGACGATTTAAGGAGCATGGGGGTTCAGGCCGTATTGGTCGGGGAGCATTTCATGAGGCAACCGTCCATTGAGCGGGCGGTTTACGATTTGCTCGGAGCCGCTCCGGAAAGAAGGAGTTGATCAAAAGGTGCGGACGACAGTGAAAATTTGCGGTTTGCGGGATGCGGACACGGTCCGGTCCATCCTTCATCTGCCGATAGACTATATCGGCTTTGTTTTTGCCGAAAGCCGGAGAAAGATCGCTCCCGCGCAAGCGCGCGAATGTATCCGGCCATTGGGCGCCGAGGCGGATCACCGTCCCGCTCCGAAGACTGTCGGAGTATTCGTGAATCCGGACTTGGAGGAGATCAGGGATGTGATGGCCCAGGCTCCGCTGGACGTCATCCAATTGCACGGCCGGGAGTCGGCGGAGTTTTGCCGGACCGTCCGGTCGGCGTTTGGCGTACAAATATTTAAAACGGTTACGGTTGATCCCGCCGCATTGCATAACATGGATACCGTCGCCGCGCAGCTGGATTCGTACCGCGGCGCGATCGATGCGGTGCTGCTCGACACTTTCGATCCGCATGCCGCGGGCGGAACCGGCAAAACGTTTGCGTGGGAATGCATTCCGATATATAAGGAATGGACCCGTTTGCACGGAATACAATTGTTGGTCGCGGGCGGGTTGAATCCCGGCAATGTGGGGGAACTGATCGCCGCCTACCGCCCCGACGGGGTTGACGTCTCCAGCGGAGTGGAAACCGGGGGCATCAAAGACGTGAAAAAAATATCGCTGTTTGTTGAGAGGGTGGGGAACTGATGGCAACCGTGCCAGACCAATACGGCCGTTTTGGCAGGTTCGGAGGGCGTTACGTGCCGGAGACGCTGATGAACGCTTTGCTGGAACTGGAAACGGCATACCGCAATTATTCGAAAGATCCCGAATTTCTCGCCGAGTATCATGAATTGCTGAAGCAATATTCCGGACGCCCGACGCCGCTGTATTACGCCGGACGCCTGACCGGACAGTTGGGCGGGGCCAAAATTTATCTGAAGCGCGAAGATTTGAATCACACGGGCGCGCACAAAATCAATAACGCCATCGGGCAGGCCCTCCTCGCCAAGCGGATGGGCAAGAACAAACTCATCGCCGAAACCGGGGCGGGCCAGCATGGCGTGGCGGCGGCGACGGTGGCCGCTTTGCTGGGCATGGAATGCAAAGTGTTCATGGGCGAAGAGGATACCAGACGCCAGCAGCTTAACGTGTTTCGCATGCGCATGCTGGGGGCCGAGGTGATTCCCGTTGCCTCCGGCACGAAAACGTTGAAGGATGCTTGCAACGAAGCGCTGCGTTACTGGGTCAGCCATGTGGACGACACCTACTACATTTTGGGAAGCGTAACGGGACCGCATCCGTATCCGATGATCGTGCGGGATTTTCAGCGCGTCATCGGCGATGAGACGCGCCGGCAAATTATGGAGGCGGAAGGACGGTTGCCTGACGTGATCATCGCTTGCGTCGGAGGCGGGAGCAATGCCATGGGCATCTTTTATCCTTTTATCGGGGATTCCGGCGTCCGCCTGATCGGCGTGGAGGCCGCGGGCAAAGGCGTTGATACGGACAAGCATGCGGCGACGATGACCAAAGGAAGCATCGGGGTGTTTCAGGGATCGTTAAGTTACTTGTTGCAGGACGAATACGGGCAGGTGCAAGAAGCGCATTCCATTTCCGCAGGGCTGGATTATCCGGGAATCGGTCCGGAACACGCCTATCTGAAAGACATTGCGCGGGCGGAATATGTGCCGGCCACCGACGACGAGGCTTTGCAGGCGCTCAAACTGCTGAGCCGTACCGAAGGCATCATTCCCGCGCTGGAAAGCGCGCATGCCGTTGCCCATACGATCAAACTGGCTCCCTCCTTGCCGAAGGATCAGGTCATTGTGGTGAACCTTTCCGGCCGGGGGGACAAAGATATGGAAACGATAATGAAGCTGAGCGGATATGATGCGGGAGGTGCGCTCCGATGAACAAGATCGACCAAACGTTCTCCAGGCTGAAAGAAAGCGGCCAGACGGCGCTCATCCCGTTCATTACGCTGGGAGATCCCGATTTGAATACATCGGTTGACATTCTTAAGGAACTGGAACTGGCGGGAGCGGATATCGTGGAACTGGGGGTTCCGTATTCCGATCCGCTCGCCGATGGTCCGGTCATCCAAAATTCCTCCATGCGCGCGCTGAAAAACCGGATTACGATCACCGATTGCATGGAAGCGGCCGGCCGGGCCAGAGAGCGGGGCGTTCGCCTGCCGTTCATCCTGTTTACTTACTACAATCCCGTACTCCGGTTAGGATTGGAACGCGCGTTTTGTCTTCTGAAGGAGCATGATTTCAGCGGGATTATCATACCCGATTTGCCGGTGGAAGAAAGCGGGGAAGCAAGGGCGGCCGCGGAGAAATACGGAATTTATCTGATCCCGTTGGTCGCTCCGACTTCGAACGAAAGGATCCGCATCATCACATCCTACGCGAAAGGGTTCGTTTACTGCGTATCTTCTTTGGGCGTAACCGGCATGCGTTCTTCCTTTTTCCGGGGGATCGGCGAGTTTCTCTCATCCGTCAAGCATAGCACGACGTTGCCGGTCGCGGTCGGTTTCGGGATTTCCACTCGCGAGCATGTTGCCCGGTTTTCGCAAATCTGCGACGGGGTTGTCGTTGGCAGCGCGATTGTGAAGAAAATCGAAGAAGTGTCCCCTCTTCTTGCCTCCGCCGCGACAAGAGAAGAAGGACTCTTGCAAATTCGCGAATTTGTGAGAAAATTAAAAGGATAGAGTCGCAAAAAAGAGGTGGATACGATGCAGCCAAAGCAAAATATTATCCATTTGCCGGTATACAAGCCCGGCAAACCGATTGAGGAAGTGAAACGCGAGTTCGGACTGACGGATGTGATCAAGCTCGCTTCCAACGAAAATCCGTACGGGTGCTCGCCCAAAGCGCGGGAAGCGATCCAGGCGGAGCTTTCCAATTTGAGCCTGTATCCCGACGGCGCGGCGGTGGAGCTTACAACGGCCCTTGCCGGCCGTCTCGGCGTCGAACCGGAACAAATTATATTCGGCGCAGGATCCGACGAGATCATTTTGATGATTTCCCGGGCTTACCTGACTCCCGGTTCGGAGACCATCATGGCGACGCACACGTTCAGCCAATACAGACATAACGCGGAAGTCGAGGGCGCGACTTGCGTGCTTGTTCCCCTGAAAGACGGAACGCATGATCTGGATGCCATGTTGGAGCGGATTACCGACCGCACGAAAATCATTTGGGTTTGCAATCCGAACAATCCTACCGGTACGCTGGTTCCGCTCAACAAAATCCGTTCATTCGTGGAACAAGTGCCGGACCGCATTATGGTCGTTCTCGACGAGGCGTATTATGAATATTTGTTTCCCGAAGATTACGGCAACAGTCTGGAACTGGTGAAACAGTTCAAAAATGTGGTCATCCTTCGCACCTTTTCCAAAATATACGGCTTGGCTGCTCTTCGGATTGGATATGGAATCGGTCATAAGGAAGTCATTCATTCGGTCAACCAGGTGCGTCCGCCGTTCAATACGAGCCGGATCGCCCAAGCCGCGGCGCTCGCTTCCCTGCGGGATGATCAGTTTGTTGAAGAATGCAGGAAGCGGAATGCAGAAGGCCTCGAATATTTGCGGAGCGAATTTGCGCGCATGGGACTGAAAGCTTTTCCTTCCTACGCCAATTTTATCATGGTGGATATCAACAGGCCCGCCGCCCCGGTTTTCGAAGCGCTGCTGCGCAAAGGGATCATTGTGCGCGGAGGCCATCAGCTTGATTTCCCGACTTCCCTCAGAGTAACGGTCGGAAGCCGGGAGCAAAATGAGAAATTTATTCTTGCGCTCCAGGAAGTTCTCAGTGAGACTCCTTCTCTTGCGTGATCCGTCAAAGGCACTACGTGGAAAAAAGGTTGGTTATATGATGAAAATTGCAATTTTTGGCGTCGGGTTAATAGGAGGATCGTTGGCGTTATGCTTTAAAGGCAGGCCCGGTGTGCATCTGGTCGGTTTTTCCAACAACGCTCATTCCGTAGAGAAATACAAGAAACTCGGGGTGGTGGATGATGCCACCACTTCGGTAGAGGAAGCGGCGGAAAATGCGGATTTCATTTTTTTGTGCGTGCCCGTCGGATTGCTGGAGCGCTATTTGTCCCAATTGAGGCGACTTCCCCTGAAACCGGGCTGTATTATCACCGATGTGGGCAGCACGAAAGCTTCCGTTGTACAGATTGCGGAAGAATTAAACTTTACCGAAACGCATTTCATTGGCGGGCATCCGATGGCCGGATCGGAACGGTCAGGGGTGGAAGCCGCCGACGCGCATTTGTTCGAAAACGCCTTCTACGTGTTGACTCCGACAGCCGCAGTTCCGCAAGCCGCTTATGACCGGCTGGTTCAGCTGTTGTCTTGGACGAAAGCGCAAATCGTCCGGATCGATGCGGCGCTTCACGACGAGATTGTGGGCGCTGTCAGTCATTTGCCTCACATTATTGCGGTGGCGCTGGTCAACCAGATCGCGCGTTACAACGAGTCCGACGAATTGTACAAACTGCTTGCCGCGGGAGGCTTCAGGGACATTACGCGCATTGCTTCCGGTGATCCGGTTATGTGGCGGGATATATTGATCGATAACCGGATGGTTTTATTGGAACTGCTCAAAGACTGGAATATGGAAATCGAACATTTCATCCATTTGCTGGAGACGGGCGACGGGGCCGGCGTCGAGGACAGTTTCCGCAGGGCCGGTTCGTTCCGCAGCCAATTGCCGGAACGGAGAAAAGGAATGATCAGCCCGCTCTTCGACCTATACGTCGACGTTCCCGATTATCCCGGAGTGATCGGTGAAATTACTTCCTTGTTAGGCCATCATCGCATCAATTTGAGCAATATTCAAATTATGGAAAGCAGGCTGGACGTCCCCGGCGTTTTGCGGTTATCGTTCCGCAATCGGGACGATATGGATCAAGCCGCCAACCTGCTCAAAGAAAAATATCCGATCCATTATTAGTTTGCGGCAATAATATAACGGCCTGAATCAGGTCGTTATTTTTACGACGAAAAACAAAAACGTTTTCAAATTGCTGTTGACAAGATGTAAACGGATACATATAATAGAATTACAGTATGGTTTCTCTCCACTCCTATCCGAATATGGCACATTTGTGCAACCACCCGTTTCCGGGGTGGTTTTTTTGTTTTCCCTTTTTTATCCAATCTCCCGGACTGCAACCAAATCATTCTTTGCCCCGTCTTCATTTTATGGTAGAATCAAATTCCGAACAGCATATTTTATAAGGATATAAGGAAAAAAGAATTTGCCACTGTTGATGAAAGAAAGGATCACAGCGCAACTTTTCGATTCCCGGAAGGTAAAAATGTACATAATGCACAGTTCGATGGGGGAGTGAAAAGGGGCGCCGCAAGGAGGGTCGTTTTCATCATGACCGACGCCCAGTTGATTCGCGAAATCAAAGACGGCAACGTTCAGCTTTATGCCGAATTGATTGCCCGTTATGAAAGAAAGATCTTATCCTTTATTTATCATATGTTAAAAAGTTCCAATTTGGAGAGCATGGCGGAAGACTTGTGCCAGGATACGTTTTATAAAGCATACCGCAGTTTGCATACGTTCCGCGAGGTTGAAGCATCGTTTTCCACCTGGTTGTACACCATAGCCCGCAACACCGTTTTAAGCGAGCTGCGAAAAAATAAAAAAATGAACATATCCTTTGAACAAACCGGCCACGAACCGAGCTCTTCCGCCGAAACTTTGCCGGAGCAAACGGTTCTGCGCAAAGAGAAAGTGCTGCTGGTGCGCGATGCCATTAACAATTTGCCTGAAAAGCAACGTTCCGCCCTGATTTTAAGGGAATATGATCAATTGGATTACCAGGAAATCGCCAATATACTCGGCCAGACGGTCAGTTCTGTCAAATCGTTGTTGTTCCGGGCGCGGGCCAGTGTCCGCCTCCAGTTGGAGCCGTATTTTCTTGAACCGATATTTAATGATTACGAAGGGATGAACCAACGATGAATTGCAACGAAATCCAAAAATCGTTTGGAATATATTGGGATCTGCCTGATGACGATATAAGCCGGTATCAGGTTCAGCAGCATATTCAAAGTTGCGCCGCGTGCGCCGAAGAATTTGCCATTTGGAAAGAAAGCGCGGAATTGATCCGGCAAGCGGAGGACACCCGTTCCATTTCCTTGTCGGAGGGGCGGATCCCGGGGATGGTTATGAAAAGGATTTACGAGGCGGAATCGTGGAGAATTCCCGTTCCGGAACGCCTGTATATGATATCGGACAAGTTGCGCAGAAATTTGATTTTTTCGATCGCGTTCTGTTTGGGATTGTTCCTGATCAGCTTTTTGTTTTCCATTGCGTATGGCAACGGAACGTTGCATGAGGACCCGTTCGTATTCGGTTTGCACCCGGTGGCAAGCGCGGAAGCCGATGCCGATTCCATGGACGGCTTTGCCATGTCGTCCGCTGTCGCCAGCCTGACGGATCCCACTTTTTTAAATACGGCAACCGCCCATTCCATATCACAATCCATGTTGGCGATTTCCATCATCGGTATGGTATCCACCTTGCTGATCATGAACTGGGTGTCCCGGACGGAACAGTAGCTTATTTTTTGACAACAAGTTTTTTTTGAACAAGCGGCGAATGAATCATGCCAGTATATCCCATAATGGTTACTGAAAGGGAAGCTGCGAACTTGCGAAACGGCATGTTCCCGACTGAGAACACCGGAGGTAACCACGATGAATCTGGCAGAGTTGTTAAGCTACGCTGATATACATGAACTGAGCAAAATCGCCGGCAATTACAACTGCGAATGCAGCAGCCATTCCAAAAACGAACTGATCCAGTCCATCCTTTCCACGATCGGCAGGAAAGATGTGTTTGAACGGCAAGTGAGCGCTTTGAGCCTGGAAGATGTGCGTTTTTTGAATTCCATCCTGTTTGACGAGCGAAATTCCTTCAGTGTGGAAGAATTGGTCGCGCGCGCGCGGCAGACGAAATTTTCCCGGACCGACCAAGACGACTGGAATCCGCGGGATATGGTGCAGAAGTTTAAAATGCGCGGCTGGCTGTTTAACGGATACTCCCATCAAACGAAGTATTTGTTGCACATGCCGCACGATTTGAAGCGCCGTTTCAGCGAAGCGCTGGCCAAGCAATTTTTAAAGGACATACGGACCGTTCCCGTTCCGGAAGCGTACCGCGACGAACAAAAGATGATCGTTGAGGATATTTATCATTTTTTGCACTACGTGTTCCATCACGACATTGTTTTGACGGCGGGAAATTCCATGTACAAGCGGAATCTTCAGCAGATCCTGGGACTTTTGTCCGTAAGGGAAGAACCCGTCCGCAAAGGCGAATGGCGGTTCGGTTACGGGCGCATGTTCAAGGAATATCCGAACCGCTTTTCCCTCATTTACGATTATTGTTATTATAAAAATTTGATCGCGGAACCGGACGGACGCGTGGAACTGACGGACAAGGGCCGGAAGGCGGTGCTGGAAGGGCAAAAAGAAGACTTGCTGGATGTGTACCGCTTCTGGTTGAGACTGTACAAAGGAGCCATCCCCAACTTGCAATCGCTCGTTCACTGGGTGAATCAATTAACCCGACAGTGGGTGACTGCCGTTTCGCTGGGCAATGTGCTCTGTCCGCTGATCAAACCGTTCTATTACGACTCGCCGGAATCGATTTTCGAACGGCGTATTCTGCAAATGATGATGCACTTGGGCCTGATCCGGATCGGCGAAGATCCGGCGCACGGGAAAACGGTTCAGGTAACGAAATTGGGCAGCACCATGATTCAGGGCACGTACGTCGCGGAAGACGATCTGATACGGCTGCCCCAGAACGGGGGAAAACCAGTTGATTCATCCTTTTTTACATCATAGTCCGGTTTTGGGAATGGGAGTATTTATCGCTCCGGGAGCGCATGTGATCGGCGATGTCACGATCGGCAGCGACTCTTCCGTCTGGTACAACGCCGTGTTGCGCGGAGATCTTGCTCCGATCCGCATTGGAAACCGTTGCAACATTCAGGACGGAACGGTCGGACACGTCAATGCCGGCCAGCCCCTGATCCTGGAAGACGAAGTTTCCGTCGGACATGCCGCGCTCATTCACGGTTGCCGGATAGGCCGCGGCACATTAATCGGCATGGGGGCGATTGTACTGAACGGAGCCGAAATTGGCGAATATGCTTTAATAGGGGCAGGTTCGGTTGTGACGGAAAATAAAAAAATTCCTTCTTATACCCTATCGCTCGGTTCACCCGCCAGGGTGGTCCGCGAATTGACGGAAAAAGATCTTGACCGTATGAAAAAAACGGTGGAAACTTATGTGCAAAAAGGCAGGGAGTATCTGCAAAACAGTTTACCGTAAAAGAAAAGGAGGATGCGCGCGTGAGAAAAACCTATGCGGTCAATCAGGCCATGTTAAGCTTGTTTGCCGAGCTAGTCCTCGACGAAGCGATCCGGAATTTCAGAGAGCAGCGTCTGTACAAGGAAATTGACCGGGCGCTCGCGATCAAAGACGAAAGCTACTTTCTGGAGTTGACCCGCGAATTAAAAAATTTGCAAAAGATGAAAATTGTTTGAAATGACGTGCGATGTGGTGCCGCAGGTCATTTTTTTTGTTACAGTGATATCAGGAGGATGCCGATTCATCAAGGATCTGATGATCGTTGCTTCTTTACGGACACAGGAGCCCTTATTTGCTTCAAATGGCCGGTATTCATTTTTTAACGGACCCAGAGAGACTATCGATTGATTGTGCAAAATGAGCAGAAAGTGAGATGATTGCCTTCCGTCGAGTTTTGGGGGTATGGGGATTCCGTTCTTCACCTCCGTTGAAACCGGGGAATTGGAAATTGATTTGTGGTGATTTCCCGGTTTCAAAGTCGGCCGCCAGGTCTTTTCGATCGGAATCCCCATCCCCCAGAGTGAAGGAAGGCAACATTCACGTAAAGCCGTATATTTTTGCACCATCAACAGTGAATCGGCAGTCTCCCTGTGTCCGATATGTTATGCACCAACGATGCAGTGAATCGATAGCCTCATGAAGAGTACGAGAAAGAGTACGAGAGCAAAAAAACGAACAGGAGTCCGAAAGATGAAATTCAGCGAAATCGAAGAACAAGCCTGGGAACAACTGAAACCGTACGTCGACACGTGCCTGTTGCCGGTGACCGGCTTGCAGGGCGCCGAGTTGCCCTGGGAGGCGACGCGCGCCCTTGAAAAGTTGCGCGATGCGTTGGACGGATTGGAGATCCCTTACCGCGGCAGAGTTGTCACCTATCCCGCCATGCACTATTGGATGGACGAAAACGGGCATGCCGCCCTCAACCGGCTCTGTGAACGGTTGAAACATGCCGGCTACCGGTACGTTGTCGTCGTTTCGGTTCTCCGCGGAATCGACAAGGCGCTTTTGCCGTCTGCGGATATCGTGGGGGTGATGGATCCCGATGCGGATCCGGGCGCAGTGAAAGAGTTTCACCGCGGCATCCATGCCCAAGTCGAGGCCTTGTGGCGCAGCGGAGAGAAGGAAGCCCGGGGGAACGAATCCGGATCGCGCGTATGATTGGCAACCGTTTGGAGAAGGATATTCGTAAAAGGCAGTTGTGACAAATTCGGTAAACTTCTCCCGCGGGGGCGCAATACACGGAGCAATGAGGGGAACCGATTCTTGACGCTCCTTATGCCGTAGGATATTATAGGTATGTCTTAGTATGGTCCTGGTATAGTGTGCAAGCAATGTCGAAATGACGTGACATATGTGGTTAAAGGGGGTAAAACGATGAGCGAGCAACACCATCACGACAAGGAACACGGGGAGAAACCATTTACCCGGCGCGAAATGTCCCGTCGTCAATTTTTATCCTACACACTGGGCGGTTCAGGCGCATTCATGGCAGCCGGCATGTTGGTTCCCATGTTGCGTTTTGCGGTAGATCCGATCTTGCAGCCGAAACAAAAGGGCGAGTGGGTAAAAGTTGTTGAAGAAGCAAAAATTACGGAGGAACCGCAATCTTTTTCTTTCAATGTTCCCCAAGTGGATGGCTGGCATTACAGTGAACCTGAACTGACCGCCTGGATTGCCAAGGAAAATGGAAAAATATTTGCATTGTCTCCGATTTGCAAGCATTTGGGATGTACCGTAAAGTGGGACAGCAACAAATCCGAATATCTTTGCCCTTGTCACGGTGCTCTCTATTCGAAGGAAGGCAAAAATTTAACGGTTGCTCCGGCACCGCTCGATGAATACCAAGTGAAGATCGAGAACGGCTTCGTATATTTGGGCGAACTTCGGGCAAACCAGATTGCGAAAGGGTAAGAGGGGGCGTAACAACAGATGTTTAAGGCGATATATAACTGGATTGATGAACGTCTGGATATCACGCCGATTTGGAGAGACGTGGCGGACCACGAAGTTCCGGAGCACGTCAATCCCGCTCATCATTTCTCAGCGTTTGTTTATTGCTTTGGCGGATTGACATTTTTCATCACCGTTATCCAAATTTTGTCGGGGATGTTCCTGACGATGTACTATGTTCCCGATATTGAAAACGCCTATGCCAGCGTCGACTATTTGCAGCACAAAGTCGCCTTCGGTTCCATTGTCCGCGGAATGCACCATTGGGGAGCAAGTCTGGTCATCGTGATGATGTTCCTACATACCCTGCGGGTGTTTTTCACCGGATCCTACAAGGCTCCGCGCGAAATGAACTGGGTTGTCGGCATGCTGATTTTCTTCATCATGCTCGGGCTCGGTTTCACAGGCTATCTGCTGCCGTGGGACAATAAGGCATATTTCGCCACCAAAGTCGGAATCCAGATCGCCGCGAGCGTACCGTTCCTTGGACCATACATTCAATCGTTCTTGCAGGGCGGTGACATCGTCGGCGCTCAGACATTAGCCCGATTTTTCGCGTTGCACGTGTTTTTCCTGCCGGCGGGCTTGCTTGCCTTGTTGGGCGCACACTTTATCATGATTCGCCGTCAGGGAATTTCCGGGCCGCTATGATGAGAGGAGGGACTGATACGTGTCACATGATCATGGTCAATCTGACGAAAAAGTAGTATACGTCGGGGATTCCCGAGTGCGCAAAAGAACGAAAGTATACGTCCCCCGGGATTACTCATCTTATCCGGGAAAATCGGAAGCGTTCGTGCCCAATTTCTTGCTGAAGGAATGGATGGTGGCCGTTGTCGTTTTGGTTGGGATTTTGGTGTTGGTCATCACCGAGCCGCCGCCATTGGGTTATCCCGCCGATCCGACAAACACGTCTTTCATCCCGATGCCGGACTGGTATTTTCTGTTCCTGTATCAGCTCTTGAAATATCCGTATACCTCCGACCAATTTGTTGTCATGGGAACGTTGGTCGTGCCCGGCATTATGTTCGGGGCTTTGCTCCTGGCTCCGTTCCTCGACACGGGCAAGGAGAGAAGATTTTATAAAAGACCGATCGCTTCGTCTCTGATGTTTTTGTCCCTCATTGCCATCGGTTACTTGACGGTGGTTTCCTGGGACCACTATCAGGAAGAATTGAAGATCACCAATACGATACCCGAACATATCAAACGCGAACAAGAATTGCACGAAGCGCTGGAGAAAGGAACTCAGCCTCCGACTCCCGGCAAAAACACCCAACTGCCGGCCATCGTCGCGGAAGACGATCCGGGAGCGCAAGTCTACGCCAAATCGACTTGTCTCCAATGCCACGGTGAAGATTTGAAAGGCATGTCGACAGCCGGTATTCCCGCCCTGCGGGGAATCGGGGACAAATACAGCAAAGACGAGATTTTGGGTATTATCAAGGAAGGCAAAGGGGCAATGGCGCCCCAATATGATATGAACATCAGCATGGGGTTGACCGACCAGGAATTGGATCAACTGGCCGATTGGCTATCCAGACAAAAGGCCGAACAATAAAGATAAAAAAATGAATAAGGGTGGGTATCCGTCGGAAAGCTTGCAAGTGCAGACGGATTCCCGCCTTTTTTTTTCTGGTCTAAAAAAGGACAAACTTCCATATGTTTCTAGTAGGGGAGGGATGTCCGAATGCGCAAAATGAAAAAGCTTCGCAATCTGTTCCTCATCGCGGCCGTTTGTACGGGGATGTTGTGGCTGACGTTAACAGGCTGCTCGTCCGGGATGCCTGCCGGCCAATCCGACGGCGCAAGCGGCGGTCCGGATCCCGAACAGTTGCAAAAACTTGATTTGTTGAACGAAACCGCGGAACATATGTACCAGTTCACCGTGATTGGCGATGTGGAAGAGGCCAGAAACAAGCTTTTGGCCATTATCGATCAGGTGTCCCGGATCCGGTTCGCCGGACTTACAACCATCGAGGGACTTCATGCTTTCACCGGGCTTCTCAGCGAAGCGAAAAAAACGTATAATGCGGCGTCCTTTTCGCCGGAACGCGGGAAATTTGTAGCGGCCCAAATTCGTTTGGCCGCCGATGCGCTGGCTCATCGCGCCCAGCCCATGTGGATGGAACACGGAAAACTGTTGCAAGAAGACTTGAGCCGGATGGAGCAGGCGATTATTTTGTCCGACAGGGAAAAAGTGGCTGAAGCATGGACAATGTTACAGCGGCATTACCTAATGATCCGCCCTTCCGTGCTCATCTCCCGTACGCCTGATGAAGTGAACAGAATGGATTCTTTGCTTGATTATTTGCGCAGTGGTTGGCAAGCGGGAGAAATACAATCTCCAACATTCAAAACCGGTTATGCCGAATTGAGGCGTTTAATGGGACAATGGTTTACGCAGGGCGATGTCGGCGCATTTATGCCGGATGAAGAACAAAAACAACCTCTTCTCTGGATATTGGGATTTTCGGCGACGATCATTCTCGTCTTGGGGTATGTCGCGTGGAGAATGTTCGATACGGAGAAAAATATCATCGTTCTAAACCGGGAGAAATAACGAGTTCCCCTCCCGATTTCATTTTTTATTTGTCCTTGAATCCTTCCCCCAAAACGTCGTGAACATCGCTGACGATAATGAAAGCGTACGGATCGACGGATTTGACAATGTCGCGCATTCTCCGGGACTCCTGTCTGTAAACGACGCAGTACAACACGGTTTTATTTTTTTGCGTGTATGCCCCCTTGGCCTGAAGCAGCGTGGCGCTGCGATCCATTTCGCGGATAATCAGATCCGCGATTTCGGCGGCGCGGTCCGTAATGACCGTAAACGCTTTGGCGCCGTATGCGCCTTCCATAATGTAATCGATCACCCGTGAAGTAATAAACACGGCGACCAGAGTATACAGCACTTTCACCGGAGGAATATAAAGCAGGGAAGAAGAAATCACGATGGCATCGAATCCGAAGGTCACCTGCCCCATACTCCACCCTTTCAGTTTGGAAGCGATCCGTACGATAATGTCGGATCCGCCGGTCGTTCCCCCGTAGCGAAAGACGATCCCCAAACCTGTTCCCAACGTAACTCCCGCATAGAGGGTTACCAGGAAATAATCCGTTTCCCGGGCAAAGGGCACAATCCACTTTAAGGAAATCAAAGCTTCCATGATCCATAAAAAAAAGGAAAGCGAAGCGGTGCCAATGACGGTGTAGAACATCTGGCTTTTGCCGAGCGTTTTCCAGCCCAGAAAAAAAAGAGGTATATTGATCGCCAGGGTGGTGAAAGAAAGGGGGATCCCGAGCGAATAGTTGATTAAAAGGGCGATTCCGGTAATTCCTCCTTCCATCAGTTCGTTCGGAACGACGAAATAATGTATGCCGAAAGCATAAATAGCGCAACCCAACAAGATCAGCGACACATTGCGCCACGAAACGGCGACGTTGTAAGAAGCCATTGACGGTTCACCTCCGGCAAATCAAAATAAAGTTATGCAAAAGGAGCGATCGCACACATAGTATGCCTTTTTTGGCCAATAAAAAAATTTGTCATCATTGAACATTTAAGTTAACATGAGAGATATAGCGGATGACTTTTCTCGGATTCAGGCGAAAGGAGCATCATATGACGGATAAAACGATGCGGCAGTTGCAGCAAGAAGTTGATCAGTACATTTCGCAATTTAAGGAAGGTTACTTTGAGCCGTTGGCGATGTTGGCCCGAATGAGCGAAGAGGTGGGCGAACTGGCGCGCGAAGTAAACCACCATTACGGGCCAAAGCCCAAGAAACCGGAAGAAGCCGAAAGTTCCATTGAAATGGAATTGGGCGATATTTTATTCATTACAATCTGTTTTGCCAATTCGCTCGGCATCGATTTGACGGAAGCTTTCCATAAAGTGATGCACAAATTCAATACCCGCGATGCAAATCGTTGGACGAAAATAAACACGGATCGTTAGTCCTCTTCATATGCTGATACCATCTCCCGGAGCTGGCATTTGTCCCCCCATGTTGACAGACATTCATTTCCATCGGGACTCCAATCCGAGAGGAACGAACCGGCGGGAGGATGGGGAGCGTGGACGGCGGACGCTTGATACAAAAAGCATACGAAGCGATATTATATCAAGATTTCGAGCAGGCGATGGAATGGTTCGAAAAAGCGGTTGAAACGGAACCGAACAACGCCTCCTTCCATTACAAGCTGTCTATCACGTATGCGCGCAGCAATAAGCTTGACAGGGCCATTTACCATGCCCGCAAAGCATGTGAACTGGCGGGGCATCAGCCGCAGTACCAATATCATATACAAATCTTGCAGGCAAAACAACTGATCCGGCAGGCGGAAAAATATATCGGTGATGCCGAAGGTGATGCCGCGGAACCGTCGTTTATGGCGGTCGCCCTGCTGAAACAGGCGGTAGCGCTTGATCCTTTGGCCAAAGAAGGATATCTTATGCTTGGTATGGCTTATGCGAAGCTGAATGACTTTCCGTCCGCCCTGCAAGTCATCCGCGAATTATTGAGGCTGGATCCCGGACATGAGACGGGAACGCAGTTGTTAACGGAATGGGAACAGAAATTGAAAACTTATTTTCAATCGTAACAATGAATGCAGAAGGGACAGGTGGATAGTATGAGTATTCGGGTAGCAGTTTCCGGCGCCAAAGGAAGAATGGGGAAAGAAGTCATAAAGATGGTGCTGGACGACCCTGAACTTGAACTTGTGGCGGCCATTGACACTTCTGAAAGCGCTGATGCCGGACTTCTCGCAGGCCGGGAAGCGTGCGGCGTGCCCGTGCAGAACGATATGGAACTCGCCCTTGTAGAAAGGACTCCGGATGTCCTCATCGATTTTACAACCCCGCGATCCGTATTTGCCAACGCGAAAATGGCGATCCGCCACCGGGTTCGTCCGGTCATCGGAACGACCGGGATGGGCCCCGGCGAAATTGCAGAACTGGACAAGCTGTGCCGCGAACAGGAAATCGGCGGCATCGTCGCTCCGAACTTTTCGATAGGCGCCATTTTGATGGCCCAGTTTGCAGCACAGGCGGCCAAATATTTTCCGCATGTGGAAATTATAGAATATCATGGCGACCAGAAATTGGACGCTCCTTCCGGAACTTCCGTCTGGACGGCCGAGATGATTTCGCGGAACCGCAAGGAACTGCGTCAGGGCAATCCGAACGAAGAAGAGAAGCTGGAAGGGGCCCGCGGCGCTTATTACGACGGATTCAGAATTCACAGCGTGAGGCTCCCCGGCGTTTTTGCCCAACAGGAAGTGATCTTTGGGGGATTCGGGCAAACCCTGAAAATTCGTCACGACTCTTACGAACGTGCCGCCTATATGCCGGGAGTGAACCTGGCCGTGAAAAAAGTGATGCATTTGCAAGGCATCGTGTACGGTTTCGAAAATGTGATGGAGTAGGAGAACACCGATGAGCATGCATATCGCTTTTATTGCCCATGATCGCAAAAAAGAGGAAATGGTCAATTTTGTCATCGCCTATGAACATGTGTTCCGCGGTCATCATCTGTATGCGACAGGGACGACAGGCGCAAGAATTATGGAACATACGAAACTGGACATTCACCGTTTTATGTCCGGACCTTTGGGCGGCGACCAGCAAATCGGCGCGCTCGTGGCGCAAAATATTCTGGATCTGCTTATTTTTTTGCGGGATCCGCTGATGGCCCAGCCGCATGAGCCCGATATCATCGCCTTGCTTCGTTTGTGCGACGTACAGGGCATACCGGTTGCCACCAACATAGCCACCGCGGAAATTCTGGTCAAAGCGTTGGACCGCGGCGATTTTGCATGGCGCGAGCTAGTCCATAAATATAAGTAGTTAAATACAGCGGTAAACCTATAAGCGAGGAAAAGTAAGGTGGTCATTGATGGAAGCGGTAGATATCCTGGTGTTCGGCGCCCATCCGGACGACGCGGAAATTGGCATGGCGGCGACGATAGCCAAACATGCCCGGGCCGGAAAACGCGTTGCCGTATGTGACCTCACCCGTGCGGAAATGTCTTCCAACGGCAATGTGCAAATCCGCAAAGAAGAAGCCGAAGCGGCATCCCGCATTTTGAATTTGGCCGTCCGTTCCAATCTGGGATTGCCGGATCGGGGGTTGTCCGTATGCCGTGAACATATCGATCCGATTGTCAGGGAAATCCGCAAACTGCGGCCGCGGCTTGTCTTTGCCCCCTATTGGCAAGACCGCCATCCCGATCATGTCTTGTGCAGCCAACTGGTGCAAGAAGCCGTGTTCAATGCCAAATTGCGCAATTATATGCCCGATATGCCGGCGGTGGCGGTACAGCAACTGTATTTTTATTTCATCAACGATGTGTATGAACCGCAATTAATCGTCGACGTCTCCGATGTTTACGAAGCGAAGCGATCCGCATTAATGGCGTACCGCTCGCAGTTTTCTCCCGCCGGAGCCGTCAAAGATTTTGTTCCGACTCCTTTAACCGACGGATACGTGGAACGCGTCGAAGCGAGAGACAGGTTGCTCGGCCAAAAACATCAGATTCCGTATGCGGAAGGGTTTATCAGCAAGCTGCCTTATCGCGTTGATCTTTTTTGACCGCCGGCCGAATACATTAAGGAAAGGAACATCTGCCATCTTGGAAGGTCATTCTTGATAGTGAGGAGGATTGTCGGATGAGGGACTATCTCAAAATTGGCATTACCTGCTATCCGACATTGGGCGGTTCGGGAGTCGTGGCCACCGAATTGGGAAAACTATTGGCCGAAAAAGGGCACGAGATTCATTTCATCACGCACAGTATGCCGTTTCGTCTGGGAAAATTCGACAAAAACATATTTTACCATGAGGTGGAAGTGAACGATTATTACGTTTTCCGCTTCCCCCCTTATGATTTGTCGTTGGCCAACAAGCTCGCCCAAGTAGCGAAAATGGAAGAACTGGATCTGTTGCATGTGCATTATGCGATTCCTCACGCCGTTTGCGCTTTGCTCGCCAAGCAGATGGTGGGCGACCACCTGAAAGTCGTGACCACCTTGCACGGCACCGATATTACCGTGCTGGCGCAAGATGAATCGCTCAGCGATTTGATCCGTTTTGCCATCAATCAAAGCGATGCGGTAACGGCGGTTTCGGAAGATTTGATCCGCGAAACGAGGAATACGCTGTCCATTGCCAGGCCGATTGAATTGACGTATAATTTTGTCGACAAGCGGGTGTATTATCCGCGGGATGTGAGTGAGCTGCGGCAGGAATATGCCCGGCCTGACGAAAAAATCGTGATCCACATTTCCAATTTCCGGCCTGTCAAGAGAGTAACCGATGTGGTTGAAATATTCGCCCGCGTTGCGGACAAAATTCCTTCAAGGCTTATTTTTGTCGGGGAAGGTCCCGAATTGTCGAAAGTGGTGTGTAAAGTCCGCAACCTGGGGCTTTCCGACCGGGTCACTTTTTGCGGCAAACAGGACGATGTGGCGCAATTGCTCTCGCTTGCCGACGTCATGTTACTGCCGTCGGAGAAGGAAAGCTTCGGTCTGGTCGCTTTGGAAGCGATGGCATGCGGAGTGCCGACGGTCGGGTCGAATACGGGGGGAATCCCCGAGCTGATCTCCCACGGTGAAACCGGTTATTTGGCTCCGGTTGGCGATACCGATCTGATGGCGGATTATGCGATCCATCTGTTATCGGATCCCCATTTGTACAAGAAAATGTCGAATGCGTGCGTGCACCGGGCCAGGACAAAATTTTGCAATTTTCTCATCACTTCGCAGTACGAAGAATTGTATTACCGGGTTCTTGGCAGGGCCATGCCGGAGTACTTAAAAGTTGACGAAAACGCCTGTCTGGGGTAAATCCAATGCATGTCTGGGGTAAATCGTGTGAACAAATTAATGTTGGATGAGGCGAATTTCGTGCTTGATATCCTGTTAAGCCATGGATATCAAGCTTATTTTGTAGGCGGATACGTCCGCGACAGGGCTGCGGGCCGGGAAGGCAAAGATATTGACATCGCCACTTCAGCCAAACCGGAAGAAGTGTCCCGCCTGTTCCCGCGCACCGTTCCGACGGGGTTGAAGCATGGAACGGTCACTGTCGTTTGTCCGAACTATACGTTTGAAGTGACGACGTTTCGCAAAGAAGAGCGGTATGAGCAATACCGGAGACCGAAAGAAGTGCGGTTTATCGGCGATTTGCGCACCGATCTGGAACGCCGTGATTTTACCATGAACGCCATGGCAATGGACCGCCAGGGGAACATTATTGATCCGTTCGGGGGCCTGTCCGACTTGCGGCAAGGCATATTGCGGTGCGTCGGCGACCCCGAGGAGCGTTTCGCCGAAGATGCGTTGCGGATGTTGCGTTGTGTCCGCTTTGCGGCGGAATACGGGCTGACCGTTGAAGAAAAAACGTGGAAAGCCCTGAAAAAGCAAAGGGAAAAGTTGCGTTTTATCGCGATGGAACGGGTACGTTCCGAATGGGAGAGAATGATGTCCGGCAGCGATCCGTTCCGGGCGCTGTCGCTTCTGTTCGACAGCGGTCTGTTGCCCCATTTGAAAACTCCTTTGGCCATTCCCGCCGTGAACTGGTCCGCAGCGGATATGCCGCCCGCTTTGCGGCGGATCGGCGAGCTGGAAGAACCGGAGGCCCGTTGGGCGCTGTTCATGCTCGCGCAGGGGGTTGACGCCAATTTGGCAAGACAGACGCTGTCAAAGCTCACTTTTTCCCGGGAAGCCGTTTCCCATATCGTGGCTGTCATCCGTTGCGACGAAATGATTCGGAACAGCTTGGAAAAGGCCGCCGGGCAAAACGCGAACCTTACCGCACGCGAAGCGGAAAAAGCCTTCAAGCGCGCTGCGGTGCGTTGCGGCGTTCTTGCCGCGCGGCGCTGGCTTTCGGCGGCGCCCCTTTTGCCGCCGCTATTCGATACGGCTGAAGGGAGAACCCGGCCAGCAAAGCGAAAAGGGCACGAACTCCTTCTGAAGCATGGCGCCGCCTGGATCGGCGAAATTCCCGTCTTGCGGGTGGAGCAGCTCGCCGCAAACGGTCATGAGATCGCCCGCGCGGTCGGACAAGCGCCCGGCCCGTGGCTCGGCTGGGTGTTGGACCGGTTGCTGGTGGACGTCGCTTGCGGCGATATGCCCAACGACAAAACCCGTTTGGAGGAACGGGCGCGACAATATTACAGAGAGTGGAGCATGCATGAATAAACAATTGTTGGAATTGTTTTTGCAACATCCCGAACGGTACATTTCCGGGGAAGAAATCAGCCGCCTATTACATTGTTCGCGTACGGCGGTCTGGAAACAGATCCAGAATCTGAAGCGCGAAGGCTATGAATTTGAAGCGGTCCCCCGCCGCGGTTACCGGCTGATTTGCCAGCCTTCCAGGTTAAATCAGGCGGCTTTGTTGGCAAAACTTCGGACAAAAGTGATGGGAAGACCCGTTTACATCCTGGAAAAGGTCGCATCGACGCAGACGGTCGCGCATCAGCTCGTCAGCGAAGGAGCGGGGGAGGGAACCTTGGTCATTGCCGAACAGCAAACGGCGGGCCGGGGAAGAATGGGGAGAACGTGGTATTCCCCGGCCGGCAAGGGGATATGGATGAGCCTCGTTTTGTTTCCGCAAATTCCGCTTCATTTCACATCCCAACTGACCTTGCTTGTCGCTGTCGCTGTTTGCCGGGCGATCCGCATGTTTACCGGGGTGCAGGCCGGCATCAAATGGCCGAACGACTTGTTGGTTCGCAACAAAAAAGTATGCGGAATCTTGTTGGAGTCCAGCGCGGAAGACCAACGATTGCGCTACGTCGTTGCCGGGATTGGAATCAGCGTGAATTTGAAAAGCGGTGATTTTCCCGATCCGTTGAGACATACCGCCACTTCCCTCATGATGGAATCAGGCGGGGCAATCGAACGGCATGCGCTGATTTGTGAAATCTTGCTGCAGTTGGAACAGTTGTATGAACTTTACCATGAGCAGGGATTTGCTCCGATCCGTTTGTTATGGGAATCGCTGAACGTTTCGTTGGGCCGTCCGATACAAATCCGCACACCGGCGGGAACCGTACATGGAACGGCCGAAGCGGTCGACGAGTACGGCGCGCTGGTGTTGCGGCTTCCTGACGGGAATACGCGGAAATTTTATTCCGGCGACGTGGAATTTACGTAGCCGCTTTTTTCGGTTCGGCCTGTTCAGTCTGTTTTGCGTTTTTCATTCTGCCAATGATGATCACGACTGCGACGATGGCTATAATCACGAGCCACTTGACGGCGGGCATCTGGTCGAAAAAGGAGTGAAGCATTGGCTCGTCCGTAATCATCGAGCCCGCGGTATAGGCCAGCACACCGGCCCCGATGTAAATGATGACCGGGTAACGGTCGATCAATTTGATGACCAGGGTGCTTCCGAACACCATAATCGGAATGCTGATCAACAATCCGAGGATCACGATCAGGAAATTTCCGTGCGAAGCTCCTGCGATGGCCAGCACATTGTCGATCCCCATGATCGTATCGGCGACGACGATCGTAACGATGGCCGTTCTGAGTGACGAGCTGGCGGCAACGTTTTCGTGGGACTTTTTCTGTACAAGCAGTTTATAGGAAATCCAAACGAGCAAAATTCCTCCAACCAGCATGAGTCCGGGGATTTTTAACAGCCAAAGTACGGCAAGCGTCATAAGGACGCGGACAATGATCGCCCCCGCAGTCCCCCAAACGATCGCCGCTTTTTGATGCTTTTTGGGCAAATTCCGCGCGGACATCCCGATGACAACAGCGTTATCCCCGGCCAATACCAAATCGATGATGATAATGGAAACCAACGCCGTCCAAAAATTAGGTGAAAACAAATCCATGATCGTTCTCCTCTCGCCTTCTGAAATGAAAATAATAAACGGATCTTTACCCGCAAGGTAAAGATCCGCACAAATAAAGACCTTTACCTTCTCACGGGCAAAGGTCTTGCTAACAACATTTGCATGTTGCCAACAAAGCCGGGTATGTACTACCGAATTGACGACTTTGCTGTATTAAGCTACTCCCCTTTGCCTCCATCTTATATTTTTGTTTTTTACTTGTCAATATGCCGGGCAATTTTTTTCACAAACGTTTTGTTCTTCCAGCCCGCGGGCAGTGGCAAAACTTGCCGAAAAATCCGTTTCATTTTTCATGATCTTTGATATAATACCATTGAGGCGATATCCTGAGGAATCGCACTCGACAAATGGTTGTTTCGTTGGAAAACCGGCATTCGTTACATGTTAACATTCTGCTCTGAGCCAAAAGGACTGAGACAGAAGAATCAAGCTTCATACATGATTCCCTGTTTTGTGTACGATCCTTTTAGCTTTGGGCTGAAAGGTTTTTTATTTTTGCGGGAAAGCGGGTGCGGAAATGGAAACATCAAAACCGATGACGGTTTCGAAATTACACAGGATGAAACAAAAACAAATTCCCATTTCAATGATTACGGCTTACGACTTTCCATCGGCCAAACTTGCCGAAGAAGCGGGAATCGATGTCATATTGGTGGGGGATTCGCTTGGCAATGTTGTACTGGGATACGATTCGACGTTGCCGGTTACGTTAGAAGATATGATATACCATACCAGGGCGGTCACGCGCGCGGCGCAAAACGCCTTCGTCGTAACCGATTTGCCGTTTATGACGTACCACGGCGGCATAGACCGGACATTGCAAAACGTGTCAAGGATCATGCAGGAAGGATTGGCCAAGGCGGTCAAGCTCGAAGGCGGCGCGGAGGTGGCTCCCGTTGTCGAGCAGATCGTGAAGGCGGGTGTTCCTGTTATGGCGCATATTGGTTTGACGCCGCAATCCGTGCATCAGCTTGGCGGCTACAAGGTGCAAGGGCGGAACAGTTCCCAGGCGGAGAAGCTGGTGAGCGACGCCAAAGCCCTTGAGGAAGCGGGCGCTTTCGCCATCGTACTCGAGCTGGTCGCCGAGGAACTGGCAACCTATATCACGAAGCAGTTGTCGATTCCGACGATCGGCATCGGTTCCGGGGCGGGATGTGACGGACAAGTGCTTGTATTTCACGATTTGTTGCAATACGCATCGCCACCGGCGCCGAAAAAATTCGTCAAAACGTACGCGAACCTGGCTGAAGAAATCCGCCAGGCCATTTCCCGGTACGTGCAGGACGTGAAAGACCGTTCGTTCCCCGCGTCCGAACACGCTTTTCATATGGAACAAGAAGTTCTCGATCACTTGTATGGGAAAGGGTGATATGCCGGTGGAAGTTGTGCGTACGATCAAGGAGCTTCGCCGCAAATTGTCCGAGGCCAGGAAACGCGATGCCGATGCGACCGTAGGATTTGTGCCGACCATGGGTTACTTGCATGAAGGGCACCTAAGTTTATTCCGCAAGGCGAAGGAACAAGACGACATCGTGGTGATCAGCATTTTCGTCAACCCGTTGCAGTTTGGCGCAAATGAAGATTTCGACATCTATCCGCGCGATCCGGAAAGAGATTTGCGCATGGCCCGCGAAGCCGGCGTAAATATCGTTTTTATTCCGGACGTGGAGGAAATGTACCCTGCTCCTTTCCTGACCAAAGTCAGCGTATCGGACATTACGTCGCGGTTATGCGGCGCTTCCCGGCCCGGCCATTTCGACGGGGTGGCTACCGTGGTGCTCAAATTGTTTCATATCGTTGCACCGGATCGCGCGTATTTCGGAATGAAAGATGCCCAGCAAGTGGCGGTGATCCAGCAGATGGTCAAAGATTTGAATGTGCCTGTCGAAATTGTTCCGTGTCCGACATTGCGGGAGCCGGACGGCCTGGCGATGAGTTCGCGCAATGTGTATTTGTCTCCGGAGGAGCGGGCTCAGGCTGTTGTCCTGAACGAAGCGTTGACCGAAGCGGAAGAAGCGTTGAAACAAAAGAAAGTTACGCCGCGCGAAGTAAAAGATCTTGTCCTGAAAAAAATCCTTACCGCTCCGCTCGCGGATGTCGACTATGCGGAAGTATTGAATTATCCGGAATTGACCCCGATTTCGGACAACCCGCAACAATCTTCGCGGCAAATCATCATCGCCCTTGCGGTACGTTTCGGTAAAACAAGATTGATCGATAACCGGATTATCTCATTGTAAAGGGAGGGGTCTGCATGTTCCGAACGATGATGAAATCGAAATTGCACCGCGCGACGGTGACGGAAGCGAATTTAAATTATATAGGCAGCATAACGATCGATGAAGATTTGATTGATCTGGCAAATATGTATCCGAATGAGAAAGTGCAAGTGGTGAACAATAACAACGGGGCGCGGCTGGAAACATACATTATTCCCGGTCCGCGCGGTTCGGGAATGATCTGCCTGAACGGTGCGGCCGCAAGGCTTGTCCAGCCTGGAGATCAGATCATTATTATTTCTTACGCCTTAATGAGCGACGAAGAGGCGAAAAACTTCAAACCGGTCGTCGTTATTCTTGGCGAACTCAATAAAGTGGCGAACGTGCTTCATGACGAACTGCATTCCACCGTATTGAAAGGATGATAATGGTATCTTCATTATTGGAATGATTTGATCGTCATTAATGGTTTTATCGTCATGTCGCACGGTTTGAACCGGCGATGGCATTTCGCCAATTATTGCGACGCGGCCGGAAGTATGAAAAAAGGCTGAGCTGCGCAGACTTAAGGGTAATCCTCCTTAGGTGGTGTAGCCCCATGTTGTTGTATCATCATTTGTTTGCAACCATGAAAGACGTGCTGGAAGACATCGTCAAGGAATACGCTCATGCCGACAGTGCCAGGCGCGAGGAATTAAACGAACAAATCGCCGTTTTGAAACAAATGAACGACGATATTCTTGAAGGATGGATGCAAATCGAAGAGAAGATCGGCGCTCTGACCGCTATGCCCGCGCCGGCCGGCGGGGGAAAATCCGGAAGTCCCCATATGCAGGAGGAGCAAGCCGCCCGCAAATCGGAACATTTTATCAAAGGACAAGGTTATTACAAGTTGCACATGTTTAAGGAATCGGTCAAGGAATTCGAACAATTGGTCCGGCAATACCCTGATTTTGCGCTTGGCCGCATTTTTCTCGCCATGAGCCATTTCCGGCTCGGTGATGCTGGCGAAGCTTACCGGCACTTTCAATTGTTGTTGCCGCTGACCGATGATGACACGATCAAGGCGATTTCTTACAATGCCATGGGATGTATCCAGTTCGGATACAACAATTTGGAGAAAGCGTGCGAGCTGTTCCGGATGGCCTGCCATACCGATCCGCAGTTGCAAATACCGGCGGCTGAATTTATCCGCGAATAAACCGATCCTCTCCCTTTTTTCCCGAATATTTGGTATGCTTATACCATGATGAGGGAAGAAATGGAGTATGGATAGATGAAATTTGCGGTCATTGATATCGAAACAACCGGCAACCAGCCGAAAGACGAAATTATCCAAATAGGTCTTGTCCTGATGGAAGATATGGAAATTGTGGAAAGGTATACGTCCCTCATTAACCCCGGGATTGGTATACCTTCTTTTATATCCGAATTGACCGGGATTACCGACGACATGGTGGCCGATGCCCCCCGGATGGAGGAGGTTCTGCCCGTCGTCATGCCCAAATTGCAGGGGCGTGTCCTGATTGCCCATAATGCGGGGTTCGACGTCGCTTTTTTGCAAAAGTCCCTGAAAGCGAACGGTTACAACCCTTTTGAAGGCAGGACGCTCGATACGCTTCAATTGCTGCGGATCTTGTTTCCGCAATTGGCCAGCCTGCAATTGTCGATGGTTTGCCGCCAACTGTCCATACCGTTGGCCAGGGCTCATCAAGCGGATGCCGACGCGGAAGCGACAGCGCACATATGGATTCGCTGCCTTCAACGCCTCGAAGAACTTCCGTTGTTGACGATTCAACGATTGGCCAAACTGTTTGATCCGGATAAAAGCGATTTGGGCTGGTTTTTCAGAGAGATGAAATGGCGGCGGGAAAGCTTCGCCTCCCTGGATACGGAGGCGTACCGCTATTACCGCCAGTTCGTGCTCCATGTGGATGATTGGGGCCAGGATGAAGAAGAAACGCGGCAGGATCGCGACGAGGCCGTCATACAGCAGCCGTTCGACGATTTTTATGATATTGTCAAGCGGGAATTGCGGCAAAAATTTGCCGGATACGAAGACCGTACGGCACAGGAACAGATGGTGGCGGAAGTGGCGCAGTCGTTTGAAGAAGGAAGGCATCTGCTCGTCGAAGCGGGAACGGGTACCGGCAAGTCGCTGGGTTATCTGATTCCGTCGCTTTATTATGCGATCCGCGAACAGAAAAAAATTGTGGTCAGCACCCACACGGTCAATTTGCAAGAACAATTGCGCGAACGCGACCTTCCTCTTTTGCGCGAAGTGTTTCCCGTACCGTTCCGCACGGCCGTTCTGAAAGGGAGAAACCATTATTTGTGTTTGCGCAAATTTGAAAATAAAATAAATACCGAGGACTTTTACAACCCGCAGGAAGACCGCCTGACCGCTTCACAAATGATCGTGTGGCTTGGGGAGACGAAGCGGGGCGATGACGAGGAGTTGCATCTCGGAACCAAGGGCAGCGATTTTTGGCAGACGGTATCCAGCGACGCGGAATCTTGCCTCAACCGGGCTTGTCCATGGTTTAAAAAATGTTTTTACCACCGCGCGCGCCATGAGGCCAATGAGGCGGACGTCATTATTACCAATCATTCTCTTTTGCTGACGGATGTGCTGGCGGATCACCGCCTCCTTCCTTATTACGATCATTTGGTGATTGACGAGGCCCATCACTTTGAAGAAGCGGCCAGCAAACATTTTGGCATGGCTGTTCATTTCTCTTCTTTTGCCAATACGCTTCAGTGGCTATACAAAGACAACAAAAGCGGGCTGTTGCCCCTCATCCGTTTCAAGCTGGAACAGACGGATCATGCCAAAGCGGAATCGTGGCTGCAAACGGTTGACGAATTGCTGCCGAAAGTCGTGCAGGTCAGGACGGAATGGGACGAATTCGGCGAGTTGCTGTTCGGTTTGCTGGCGAACCGCGATGGGCTTCAGCAGGAAACGGGCCAACTGGTCATGCGGATCAAGCGGGATGCTGCGCCTCCCCATTGGGACAAACTGAAAGGGATGGAAGACAATTTATATTTGCGGTTGTCAGAAATTGGAAGGTCGATCGAACAACTGATCAATGAATGGAAAGAACTGAACGAGAATGTTGAAATCCAAAATCTGGTTACCGATCTGTCGGGAGCGCTGAAAAACTTATGCCGTGACCGGGATCATCTTCATTTTTTTATGGCGATGGAAGATGAAAGTTATGTCTACTGGGCGGAAGCCAGCGTCTATTTGAAAAGCAGATCGCTGCAGCTCCACTGCGTGCCCACTGACGTCAGCATGATGCTCAGGCAATATTTTTTTGAAAATAAAGAAAGTATCGTCATGACTTCGGCGACCTTGTCCGTCAACAAATCTTTTCGGTACACCTGTGAGCAGCTGGGACTCGACCCGGACGATCCGGAAGTCCACGTCAAATCCGTCATGCTTCCTTCGCCGTTTGATTACCGCGCGCAGTCGCTTGTCCTCATTCCCCGTGATTTCCCCAGCGTCAGAGGGAATGTTGTCGATATGCATTTCATTCGCCGCCTGGCCGATTCTTTGTGCGAGGTGGCATTGGCGACGAACGGCCGCATGCTGGTGCTCTTTACCTCCTATCGCATGCTGAAACAGGTTTATCCTTTATTGAAAGAGAAGTTGGCGAATAAGGGATTGCGGGTCATCGGGCAAGGAATCGACAGCAACAACCGCAGCAAGCTGATCCGCCAGTTTCAGGACGATCCGGCAAGCGTGCTATTGGGCACGAGCAGTTTTTGGGAAGGCGTTGATATTCCCGGAGAAACATTAAGTTGTCTGGCGATCGTCCGGTTGCCATTTCAACCGCCGAATCATCCTCTGGTCGAGGCGAAATCCGAAATCATGAAGAAAAATAACCAGAATCCGTTCATGAAACTGTCCGTGCCGCAGGCCGTCATTCGTTTCAAGCAAGGTTTCGGCAGACTTGTGCGGTCTTCCAGGGACAGAGGCGTAGTCATTGTTTACGATACACGGGTGATCGATACGGAATATGGAAAATATTTTTTGTATTCTTTGCCGGGTCCGAAAATCGAACATATGCCGGCCAATCTGCTGGTGTCGAGAATTACGGAATGGCTGAAAGGGGGAAATGAATGAAAACGGAGAAGATATCGGAAGCTGTAGTCAGACGGTTGCCGCTTTATTTGCGTTATTTGTACCAACTGCAGACCCGGAACGTACAGACGGTCTCTTCCCAGGATCTTGGGGCCAAACTCGAATTGAATCCGGCGCAAATCCGCAAAGATTTGGCTTATTTCGGAGAATTCGGCAAAAAAGGGATCGGATATGATGTGGATTATCTGATTGAAAAAATACGGCAAATTCTGAAATTGGACCGCCATATTAACGTGGCGTTGGTCGGCGCGGGAAATCTGGGCAGGGCATTATGCAACTACAATGCTTACCAGAATGATTTGATGAAGATTGTCGCCGTCTTTGACGCTTATCCGGGAAAAATCGGCGAGAAAATTAACCATTTGTCGATCTTGCCTATGTCGAAGCTGGAGGAGACGGTGAAAGATCTGAATATCCGGATCGGTATCATTACGGTTCCCGCGGTGGAAGCGCAGCTGGTCGCCGATCAGTTCGTCGCCGCGGGCATTGAAGCCATCCTCAACTTTGCTCCGACCGTCATTAAAGTGCCGGATCACATCCGCGTCCATCATGCCGATTTTACGACGGAACTTTTGAGCCTGGCCTTTTATTTGGATTGAAAAAGAATGGGTATTCCGTTCATCACCTTCGTTGACGCCAGGTCAGGACTGGACTTTGCGGCGATTTCCGGTGTCGGAATCGGCCGCCGGCCTTTTTCGGCCGGAATACCCATCCCCAAGGTTATCGGATATTACAGAAATAGAAAGAACACTTTGCAGATACTAAAAGCAATGACGATACTGACCGGAATGGTGATGGCCCAGGTCATAACCATCGTGCCCACGATGCCCCACTTCACGCCTTTGAACCGGATCACGCTTCCCGTGCCGATGATCGCGGAAGAAATGACGTGCGTCGTCGAAAGCGGCATGCCTAATGCCGTGGATGATTGAATGACGATGGACGAAGTAAGGTCGGAAGCGAAACCGTTCATAGGCTGAATCTTCAATATTTTTTTGCTGACGGTTTTAATAATGCGCATGCCTCCGACGGAAGTGCCCACGCCCATGGCGAGAGCCGCGGCAAATTTGACCCAAAAAGGAACGATGTTCGCGTTGTCTAACAATCCGCCGCTGACCAGTGCAAAGACGATAATGCCCATCGCTTTTTGCGCATCGTTGCCGCCGTGCGAGAAAGACAACATCCCGGCGGACAAAATTTGAAACGAGCGGAAAACCCGGTTGATTTTGGACGGGGAGCCGTTCGCGAAAATTTTGAGGCCGTTTTTTATCAGCAGCATGATGACATATCCCACGCAAAAGGCGACGAGCGGAGACAGGATCAGGGTGAGGATAATATCCAAAAAGCCCCGCCAGCTAATGGCGTTGACGCCCGCTCCCGCAAGGACCGCGCCTACCAGCGATCCGATCAGGGTATGTGAAGAAGAAGAAGGAATCCCGTAATACCATGTCAACAAATTCCAAAAAATGGCGGAAATCAGGGCGGCCAAAACGATGACCGTGCCGTTTTCCACCGTGGCGGGATTCGCTATTTTTCCGCCGATCGTTTTGGCAACTTCGCTGGACATCAGAGCCCCGACGAAGTTCAATACCGCCGCATACATGATGGCGAACCGGGGCGTCATCGCGCGCGTGGATATCGATGTGGCAACCGCGTTGGCAGTATCGTGGAAACCGTTAATAAAATCGAAAATGAGAGCCAAAATGACGACCAATATAATAATGGTAAGCATAAATCCCCCTCAGGCATATCGTAGTACCATGCTGTCAAGAATATCGGCGACGTCTTCGCAGGCATCCGTCGTTTCCTCGAGCCGCTCATACAATTCCTTGAGCTTAAAATCGTGGTACGGCTCTTTCGGATGAGTGAAAATTTCACGGATCCCTTCGCGCATCAAGCGGTCCCCTTCATTCTCCAACTGATTGATCTGCACGGTGTGCTCGGTAATTTGCATATATTTTTTTTGGGACAGCAGTTTGAAAGAGTCCAGAATGTGGTGGCAAGAATCGAGCAGCACTTCGGAAAATTTTCGCATATAATCGTTGGTAAAGTCGATTTGCAAATAGTCGAAACGGGCGATGGTCGCTTCGATGCCATCCATCACGTCATCCAGTTTGGCGGCCAATTCCATGATGTCTTCCCGGTCCAGGGGAGTGATGAACACCTTGTTCAGCTCTTGAAATATGCGGTGGATAATGCTGTCTCCTTGATCTTCCAGTTGTTTGAGCGGACGAAGGTAATTTGTCGGGGGCTTGTCCCCTTTCATGGCCTCATGAAAGACCCGTGCGCCTTCCAGCGTATTTTCCGCGGCTTCAATCAGCAGCTTCAGAAAATCGATTTTTTCTTTTTTTGTTAACATAATCGTGCCCCTTTCCTGTCAATTGCCGTCGGTTTTGTGCGGTAAACCCATAAATAAAAAAATATCACAATATGAGTTCCGAAGGCAATATTCTTGATTTTATGCACATGGAGCGGTACATTGATAATTACGAACAGAGTGAGGAGATGAGCCGATTGGGCAGAACATTAATAAAAAACGGAACGTTTGTCACCATGGATGACAACATGCCCCTTGTCGAGGGGTGTTTGGAGATGGACGGAAATACGATTACATACATCGGAAACGGCGGGCCGCCGCCGGATTTATTCCCGGAAACATTCGACGAAATCGTTGACGGGACGGGCAAAATTTATTTGCCGGGTCTCGTCAATACCCATTGCCATGCCGCCATGTCGTTGTTGCGCGGTTATGCGGACGACTTGGCGCTCCAGGTGTGGCTTGAAGAGAAAATGTGGCCGAATGAGGCCAAGTTTACAGATGAGTTTGTTCAGTGGGCTTCATTGTTATCCGTTCTGGAAATGGTAAAAGGCGGAACGACGACATTTGTCGATATGTACGACCATATGGATGAAGTCGCCAAAGCCGTGGAGCAATCGGGAATGCGCGGATGTTTGACCAGAGGCGTGATTGGCTTGTGTCCGCCCGAAGAACAAAAATCGAAGCTGGAAGAAGCCGTCCGCTTCGCCCGCGACTGGAACGGCAAGGCCGGCGGGCGCATTACGACGATGATGGCGCCTCACGCCCCGTATACTTGTCCTCCGGATTATATTGAACAAATTGTCCAGGCCGCCCATGATTTGGACTTGCCCATTCATACGCATATGTCGGAAACGTTGCGCGAGGTGGAACAGAACGTGCGCGATTACGGAGCCAGGCCGGCCGTTCATTTGGAGAAGCTCGGCGTGTTTACGCGGCCTTGCCTTGTGGCCCATGCTATCCATGTGAACGACGAAGAAATCCGGATCCTGGCCGGGCACGATGTGCGCGTTTCCCACAATCCCGGAAGCAACCTGAAGCTTGCCAGCGGGATTGCCCGCGTACCGGACTTGCTTAAAAACGGCGTGAAGGTATCCCTGGGAACGGACAGCTCGGCGAGCAACAACAATTTGGACATGTTCGAAGAAATCCGGCTGGCCGCTCTGCTTCACAAAGGGGTTTCCGGCGATCCGACGGTCATTCCGGCCCGCAAGGCGCTGGCGATGGGCACCGTGGAAGGGGCCCGTGCCATCTGGCTGGACGACGTCGGTGTGCTGCAAGCCGGGATGAAAGCCGATATCATTGCTCTGGATATGAGCAAACCGCATTTTTTCCCGCGCAGCGACCTCGTTTCGCATATCGTCTATTCGGCTTCCTCCCACGACGTCGTCGACGTCTGGATTGACGGAAGACGGGTCGTCCGCGCCGGACAATGTCTGACGCTTGACGAAGAAAAAATCAAGGCGGAATTCCAGGCCTGTTATGAAAAATTAATCCGCTAGCCGGTTTACGGGAGTCGGGGCGAAATGAGAAAAAAATGGTTCTGGATCACGGCCGCGGCCGTAGTCATTCTGTCTGTATTCTGCTACCGTTTTTACATTGGCATTCATGCCGGCCACTGGATGGAAGAGGACCGGGCGGTCCTGACGGCATATGAGCAAACGGCGCTGGCATCGGCCAAGAAAGTGGAAGCTTTCTTCGGCGAGGAATCTTTCATGATCGTTCACGGAGCCGACAAGCTGGGTGAAGAGATGATCGTGTGGGTCGGGGAGCAAACGGTTCATGCGGAATACGCGAAAAACGGCTTTTCAAGGGAACGGTTGCTGTCGTCATGGCAGTCGGCCGATCCGTCGAAGGAGCTGTTGCGCATCATGCCGGGAAAAATCGGAAACCGTTATGTGTGGGAACTTTATTACAAGAAACCGGAGGACGGGAAAGAGAATTATTATTACGATTATTTCGATTTTTACGACGGATCGTGGCTGGATACTTACCGCCTGACCTTAAGGTGAACGGAAGCGGGCGTTTCCAACCTTTACATCCTCTTTTCATACAGATACTATGATATACTTTACGTATAGATGTCCGTATGGAAAGGGGGACATGATGATCCGGTGAAATTGCGCCTCTTGCCAATTTTGTTGAGTCTGGTTATTTCGTCGGCCGTTTTGTTTGGAGGATGGTTCGCATACCGCAGTGTGGCGATGGAACATCCGCTATTGGAAATCGTCCGCAATACGGACGGGGTCGAGCGGGTGCAGATGGATTTCGGCAATGACAAAATTACGCTGCGATTGCGTTTGTCCTCCGATTCGAATTTGCGTGAAATCGTACGGCATATTCAGACCGAAGGGTCGGAGATGATCGGCGGCCGTACTTTGGATATTCAAGTGACCAACGAATCGTCCCCGGAACTGGAAAAATGGTGGTCCGGCGCACTGTTTGCAGTGGCGGAAGCGATGGAAACGAAGCGGTATTCCTTGATTCCGGAAGCGTTGAATCGCGCCGCAGCCAAAGAAAACGGAATTTCCGCGGAGACGGAGATGGACGAAAAACATATTTACATCCGCTTGTCCAAGGGCGATGATATCAAATTTGTCATTTTGCCCAAAACCCCCGCCTTGATGGAGGTGTGGGCGGATGAGTAAATACGCCAAAGAAATCTGCATTGGCGCGGTTCCGGCCGTTTTCGCTTTTTTATGGCTTGGCCTGGGCGTGGATATCGTGCCGCTTTTGTTCGCCGCTCTGCTGGCCGGCGCGTTATTTTATATGTTCCGTTTGCGGTACGGTCCGGGAGGCGCCGTTTCCACGCGCCAAAGACAGCGGAAACGGTTGCCGGCCTATTTGACGTTCGACCAGATCGGCGGCCAGGAACGGGCTAAAAACGAGCTGAAAGAAGCGCTTGATTTTCTGATCCGCCATGAAGAAATCGTCAAGTTCGGCATACGGCCTTTGAAAGGAATTTTGCTCACCGGACCTCCGGGAACGGGAAAGACGCTGATGGCCAAAGCGGCGGCCCATTATACCAATTCGGTCTTTGTTTCCGCTTCCGGCAGCGAATTTGTCGAAATGTACGTGGGCGTCGGGGCGAGCCGTGTCCGTGATTTGTTCAAGGAAGCGCGGCAATTGGCGGCCAAGGAAAACAAAGAAAGCGCCATCGTGTTCATCGATGAAATCGACGTGATAGGCGGCAAACGCGACGGCGGACAAAACCGCGAATACGATCAGACTTTGAATCAGCTGCTTACTGAAATGGACGGCATTCATTCGGATGATGTTCCGCGCATTCTGATCATCGCGGCAACGAACCGTATCGAGTTGCTCGATAAAGCTTTACTGCGGCCGGGCCGGTTTGACCGCCACATTGCGGTCGATTTGCCGGATAAAAAAGGCCGATTGCATATTCTGCAAATTCATGCGCGGAACAAACCGTTGAGTCCGGAAGTTTCGCTGGAACGCGTGGCCGAAGAAACGTTCGGATTTTCCGGCGCGCAATTGGAAAGCGTCATGAACGAGGCGGCCATCTATGCCATGCGCGACAAGGCATCCGCCATTGAACCGCACCATCTTTCCCTTGCGATCGACAAAGTGATGATGGGAGAAAAGACGGACCGCGAAGCGACCAAAGAGGAGCGGGAGCGGGTGGCCAGACATGAACTGGGGCATGCGATCGTCGCGGAAATCGTCCGGCCCGGTTCGGTTTCCCAAGTTTCCTTGAGCCCGCGGGGCAAAGCCCTGGGTTATGTGCGCCATAATCCCCAGCAGGACCAGTATTTGTATTCCAAGCAATATCTCGAAGGACAAATCATGATCGCGCTTGGAGGCGCCGTTGCGGAAGAAATGTTTTACGGAGACCGCAGTACCGGTTCCCGGAACGATTTTGAACAGGCGCTGAATCTTGTCCGCACCATGATGGATTCCGGATTGACTTCCCTGGGAATCATCGACCGCGATATGGTGACCAAGGAACAACTGATGAAAGAAAACGCCGCGATCCTTGAGCAATTGACTGCGCGTACGCGGGAATTGCTGGAGCAATACCGCAGCGTGTTCGAGGAGTCGCTAAACGTTCTGGTGACGGAAGAAGTGCTCGACGGGAATCAGTTCCGCGAGTTGCTCAAAAATTGCCGCGGCAAAGCGACGGCTTGAACAGGGGCTTGAACGGATCCTTCGTCTTTTGGGGAACCCGAACAACCGGCCGCAGGGCCGTTCCATACACTGTTGTATCCATTCCTGAACGGCCGCAAGGCCGTTTTTGCTTTCCGCTCTCTTTCCGTTTCCGGTTCTGTCGCTGATGATGAAATGGCCGGCGAAACGGTGTATGATAAAGGGTAAAGGAGGCACGTTCCATGAAAACGAACTTATGTACCATTCGCGATGTCCGGAATAAAGCGGGGCAGCAAGTCACCATCGGCTGCTGGATATATAATAAACGGTCCAGCGGAAAAATCCGCTTTTTGCAACTGCGCGACGGCACCGGATTCATGCAGGCGGTCGTCGTCAAAAACGAGGTAAGCGATCAGGTATGGGAAGCTTCCGGAAAATTAACGCAGGAAAGTTCCCTGTACATAACCGGAACGATTCGTGAAGACGAACGCAGCGCCGGCGGATACGAAATGGCTGTGGAACAGATTGAAATCATTCAAATTGCCGAAGAATACCCGATCACGCCCAAAGAGCACGGTATCGATTTTTTGATGGACCATCGTCATCTGTGGCTGCGCACTCCGCGGCAAAGGGCGATTATGGCCGTGCGGGCGCACTTGATCCGGGCCATACAGCAATTTTTTGACGAGCGCGGTTTTTACCGGGTGGATCCTCCGATTCTTACGCCGTCTTCCTGCGAGGGGACAACCAATTTGTTTCATACGAAATATTTCGACGAAGACGCGTTTTTGACGCAGAGCGGGCAATTGTACATGGAGGCGGCGGCCATGGCGCTCGGCCGTGTTTATTCGTTCGGCCCAACGTTCCGTGCCGAGAAATCAAAAACGCGCAGGCATTTGATCGAATTTTGGATGGTTGAGCCGGAGATGGCTTTTGTCGACCACGAAGAAAACATGAAGATCCAGGAACAGTTCGTAAGTTTTATCGTCCGTTCGGTTTTAACCCATTGCCGCAAAGAATTGGAAACGATCGGCCGCGATACGGCCAAACTGGAAAAAGTTCAGGCTCCGTTCCCGCGCATTTCGTATGACGAAGCGGTCCGATTTTTGCGGCAGAACGGGCACGAATTTACTTGGGGGGAAGATTTCGGAGCGCCGCACGAAACGGCCATTGCCCGGCAGTATGAAAAGCCGGTGTTCATTACGGAATATCCGGCAAAAGTCAAGGCGTTCTATATGAAACCGAACCCTCAACGGCCGGAGGTCGTCCTGTGCGCGGATCTGATCGCGCCGGAAGGCTACGGGGAAATTATCGGGGGCAGCCAGCGAATCGACGATCCTGAGCTTTTAATCAAGCGGTTTGAGGAACACGGGTTGCCGCTCGAAGCCTATAACTGGTATATGGATTTACGGAAATTCGGCACGGTTCCGCATTCGGGATTCGGACTCGGCCTGGAACGCACCGTCGCCTGGATTTGCGGCCTTGACCATGTGCGCGAAACTATTCCGTTTCCCCGTTTGTTATACCGCCTGTATCCGTGATTACGGAAGAAACGTTCCGAAAGGCGCGGGATTCGGCACGGGGCGAAGAGGGAGATCGACGACTTCCGAACAAGGGGAGGAGAGCTGGTGAGCAAGAACGTAAGGAAAATACTTCGGCACGCTTTGTACGCCGGATTGCGGGAAGGTTCGGTCGCCGTTCCCCAGCTTTTATTAAAACATTACCGCCATTTGAATCTGTCGGAAACGGAAGTGATGGTGCTGATCCATCTGATTTCCTTCGTGGAAAAAGAGGGAAAAGAATTTCCGACCATCGAGGAGATCGAACAGCGCATGTCGGCTTCCCCGGAAACGGTGATCGCCTGTTTGCAAAAGTTGTTGAAAGAAGATTTTATCCGGATCGAAGAGGAGGTCGATCCTGTTACCGGCATTCAATCGGAGCGGTACTGTCTGGCGCCGCTGTACCAGCGCCTCGCTCTGAGAGCGGCGGAGGAACTGGAGCGGAAATGGCAACATGCCGGTACGTTCGCGGAAAATCGCGACGATATTTATACCGCCTTTGAGCAAGAATTCGGGCGCCCCCTGACGCCGATGGAACTGGAAACGGTCACGTCCTGGCTGGAACAGGACCGTTATCCGGAAGAATTAATCAGGGCTGCCTTAAAGGAAGCGGTGTTTTCCGGGAAATTGCATTTCCGGTATATTGACCGGATCCTGCTCGATTGGAGCCGCAACCGGATCGCGAACGCGGAGCAGGCGAAAGAGTATGCGAGGCAATTCCGGGGGTTAAGATAGCGGCGGCGGCCAGACTTTCCGAACAGTTCCCATCCCTTGATGGGCCGTTTGATGAGGCCGTTGCCTGCAGTCCTAAACGGCCGCATGTTGCAAGCGGCCCGTTTCTTTCATCCGGGCGTCACGATTCGTTATCGTTCCTGGCGGTACGGGCGATTTCATCCCCCAGCTCCCGCGCTCTTTCGGCGGCGCGAAGCACCGCCTTCACAAGCGCTTCCTGAACCCGGGATTTGTCGAGCGTTTCAAGCGCCGCCTGGGTCGTGCCGTTGGGGGAAGTCACTTTCTGCCGGAGCATTTGCGGATCTTCACCGGTCATTTTGACCATTTGCGCAGCCCCGAGAACGGTCTGAACAGTCAATTGCCGGGCTGTTTCCGGCGTCAGGCCGCCTTCCACTCCCCCGCGGATCATCGCCTCCATCAAATAGTAAACGTACGCCGGCCCGCTGCCGGACACCCCGGTGACGATGTCGAGCAGTTCTTCCCCGACGATGTTTACCTCCCCGATCGAACGGAACATTTCCAACGCCATCTCCCGGCCGGCTCGATCCACGGCGGGGGAAAAGCTGATGGCCGTCGCGCCGACGCCGATCGTGCTGGAAGTGTTCGGCATGGCCCGAACAACCGGAACAGGTCGGCGCAACAGGGAGTGAATGGCGGCAATCGGCAGGCCCGCCACGACCGATACGAGCAGTTGTCCGTCATGGAGCAGGTGCCGGAGATCCGTAAGACACGCGGAAACGTCCTTCGGCTTGACCGCGACGACCAGCACGTGGGCTTCGCGGATGTTCCGTTCCTTATCCTCCTGTGCGAACGCGGCGGCAATGCCGTAACGTTCTTTCAATTCAGCCAGCCGGTTCCGGTCGGAACGATTGACGGCGCAGATGCGGGAGGCGGCGGCCGCTTTCGTTCCGGTCAATCCGCGGATCATCGCTTCGGCGATGGAACCGGCCCCGATAAAAGTGATGTTGCACGATGACAGAGATGATTTCAACGTAACCACACTCCCCGTTTTCTGATGAACCTCCTGTGCCGTCATTGGCGCGTTTGTCCGCTGCCGAAAATGATGTACTTGGTGGATGTCAAAGCCGGAAGCCCCATCGGGCCGCGGGCGTGAAGCTTTTGCGTGCTGATTCCGATTTCCGCGCCAAAACCGAATTCAAAACCGTCCGTAAAACGGGTGGAGGCGTTATGATACACCGCGGCCGCATCCACTTCATTCAGAAACCGCCGCGCGCGCTGAACGTTTTCCGTCACGATACATTCGGAATGCATGGTGCCGTACCGTTCGATATGTTCCAGCGCTTCGTCCAGATCCGCGACGGTCTTCACCGACAGGATGTAATCATTATATTCTGTGCTCCAGTCGCTTTCGTCCGCTTCGTTCATCCAGGGAACGAGCCGCCTGGACTTTTCGCAGCCGCGCAGTTCCACACCGGCCTCGCGGAACCGCTCCGCCAATTCCTTCAAGTGTTTCTCCGCAAAGTTATGATGCACAAGCAACGTTTCCATGGCGTTGCAAACCGACGGCCTTTGCACTTTGGCGTTCAGGACGATGTCGAAAGCCATTTCCTTGATCGCCTCGTCATCGATGTACGTGTGGCAGATGCCCGCTCCTGTCTCAATCACCGGTACGGTGGAATTTTGCACGACGTTTTGGATCAGCGAAGCGCCGCCCCGGGGAATGATCACGTCCAACAGGCCGTTCAGTTTCATCATCTCATCGACGGATGAGCGGTCCGCGCTTTCGATGAGCTGCACGGCGTCCTTCGGAATTTCCGATTTTTCGAGAGCCGCATGCAGCACTTCAACGATCCGCCGGTTGGAGAAAAGAGCGGAAGATCCTCCCCGCAAAACAACGGCATTGCCTGTTTTGAGGCATAATCCCGCCGCATCGACCGTCACGTTCGGGCGGGCTTCGTAGATCATGCCGACGACTCCGATCGGAACACGCACTTTTTGGATGCGGAGCCCGTTTGGCCGTTCAAAGCTTTCCAAAATATCGCCGATCGGGTCGGGAAGTTCAATGATTTGCATCAATCCTTCGGCCATGGCCGCGATCCGCTGCTCGTTCAGTTTCAAACGGTCCAGAAGCGCCACGGACAACCCGTTTTCGCGCCCGCGCCGCAAATCCGTTTCGTTTGCGGCGATAATCGACGCCTGTTCCTCGATGAGAGCGTCGGCCATAAGGCGGAGAGCCGCGTTTTTTTGTTCCGTCGTCAGCTTGCCCGTCCGCCGGGCCGCCTGTTTCGCCCGTACAGCTTTCTCTCTTGCTTCACTCATTCTGGTCACTCCTTCGCATGGTATCGTCCCACTGAATCCATTCGTCGCGGTGAATCACTTCAATGCGCGGCACGTCAACGCGTTTTTGCACTTCTTCGGAAGAGAGCCCGACGACGGCCTGAAGCTGCCATGCCGCATAATTGACCACACCGCGGCCGATGATCTTCCGGTCGGCGTTCAGCACTTCGACGACGTCGCCGGGATGGAAATCGCCTTCTACCTGGATGATGCCTGCGGGGAGCAGGCTTTTTCCTCCGGATAACAACGCTTCTTCCGCCCCGCGGTCTACGCGGATTTTCCCTTGCGCCAACGAATGGAAGCCGATCCATTGTTTTTTTACCGGCAGGGTCTGCAACGAAGTTTCGAAATAAGTGCCTTTGCCATGGCCTTGGACGGCGCGCGCCAGGTCACCCGGTTCAACGACGCGTCCGATGAAGACCGGAATCCCGCCGCGGGTGGCAATGCGCGCCGCTTCGATTTTGGAACGCATGCCTCCCGTACCGACGGATGTGCCCGCGCCGCCGGCAATGCGGAAAAGATCTTCGCCGATCTGTTCCACCCGTTCAATTTTTTGCGCGTGCGCATTTTTGCGCGGATCATCGGTGTACAGGCCGTCGGTGTCCGTAATGATGATCAGCCGCTGCGCTTTCGCCAGATTGGCCGCCAACGCGGACAACGTGTCGTTGTCGCCGAATTTCAGTTCATCGACGGATACCGTATCGTTTTCGTTAATAATCGGGATGACGCCGCGGCGCAACAACTCCTCGATCGTCATCATCGCATTGTGCACCCTTTTACGCTCGGAAAAGTCGGACCGGGTCAACAAGATTTGCGCGACCGTGATGTGATAACGGGCAAACGCCTTGTGATACGCTTGCATAAGCAAGGCCTGGCCGACAGCGGCGGCGGCTTGCTTTTCATGCGTGGCTTTCGGCCGTTTGCGGTAGCCGATACTTGCGAATCCGGCGGCAACCGCTCCCGAGGTGACGAGCAAAAGCGGCGAACCTTGCCGGTATAATGCGGCCAATTCGCTGGCGAAAAAATCGATCCGTTCCTGGAGCAATCCCCCTTCCGCGGAAGTGAGGGAACTGCTTCCGATTTTGACGACTATTCGCTGCATGACCAGCTCCTCCTTGTATGTCATCGACCATTGTGCGGCATGAAGCGCAGGATCGTCATTGCCTCACACCAGCAAATAAAAAAGCTTTCGCCTCTGCTGGACGAAAGCCGCAATGATTGCGGTACCACCTTGATATAATGCGCACGTCCGTCTTCAAAATCCGGCCACAGGGGGCGCGTTTTAGCTTTCTCGTTCCTTTCTATTAGGATAGCATGCGAGCAATACTTTGTAAAGAAATAGTCGCCGGTTGTTCTAGTTGTCCGTTTCATTTCATAGATTGCTTAGTAGATAGATTCCTAATATTCAAAACGTCGCTTATTTTTGGAATCCGTTCAAGGAGGAACTGAAATGAAATGGACATCCGTTACCCTCAATTTTGTAAAAGTCCGCAAAACGGTTCAGCAGATCGGCGGAGTTTGCCGGACGTTCGGATTGTTGACGCTGAGCACGGTACTGTTTTTTGTGCTGTTGTCGTTTGCCGGCTACTTGCAGTCACAAGCGGAAGGGAATCTCGCACCCGCTTCTTCGATAAAAGGTTTCGCCGCCTCCGTGTCCAGCCGGTTCTTTATGGATATGATGGCAATGGAAATCCCTTATTTAAAGGAAGAAGGAAAAACGTCCCTGTTCTCGCAAAAAAACGTAATGCAATTTCTTTTCCGCTACTTGACCGATATCGATACGCAGGATCCGAAAACCTTTGTGGCCAGAGAAGTGCCCGGGATGGCAAACAACCGTTCAACGATTCTCCGCAAGGGGGTGGCGTCGGCTTCCAGCGATGCGCCGATGGATCATTACGCGCCGCCCCGAACGTCCCGGACCGGGGAAAACAGCCGGAGCACCCCGCCGCAGGAGGCAAAAAACAATGATGCGGTTGCGGGCGATCACCGCGGGAATACGGGACAGACGCATGATGTCGCAAACCCGGGTGACGTTCCGCCGAATTCGTCCTCCGGCCAGGACATCCCGCCGCAGAAGGAAAACGGTTCTGGCGGGAAGGCGCCGGAACCCGCTCCTCAACCGGCTTCTCCCGTCCAAAAAAAGGTATTCATCTATCATTCTCACAACCAGGAATCGTTCCTTCCGGAATTGCCGGAAGAAACGAATCCGGACAGAGCTTATGACCCGGAGAAAAATATCACATTGGTGGGAAAACGCCTGGCCGACCAGTTGGAAAAAAAAGGGGTGGGCGTGGTCCACTCCGGAGTCGATTACCCGTCGGTCGTGGAAGGGTTTCATTACGCGTACTCATACAAATATTCCCTGGAAACGTTAAAGGAAGCCGTGGCGACGCATAAAGACCTGCAATTCTTTTTTGACATCCACCGCGATTCGCAAATTCGCAGCAAAACGACGGTGAGGATCGGCGGGATCGATTATGCGCAAGTGTATTTCATCTTGGGCGAGAAAAACCCGCACTGGAAGCAAAATGAACAATTCGCCGCGAAAATTCACGGTCTGTTGGAATCGAAATATCCCGGCATATCCAAAGGCATTCATTCCAAGGGATGGTCGGAGGGCAACGGCGAGTACAATCAGTCGTTTTCGCCCAACAGTGTCATCATTGAAATCGGAGGACCATACAACACGTTGGAGGAAGCGTACCGCACCGCGGATTTGCTGGCCGAAGTCATCGCCGAGGTCGTATTCGAGGCCCAGAAGGTGGATGCTTCCGCCGGTACGGCGAAGCGGTAAATGACGAGGAGGACGGGCGCTATGCGATTTGGTCATTTGAAAGGACGGTCGTCGATGTCGAGGTTCGCAAGACAAATGCTATTGACGGGTCTGATCGTCGTAGTGAGCATATTTTTCGGGATTGATCTGGCAAGCAGAGGAATCGAACGAGTCCATGGTCCGGTAACGGAACCGGCCGTTGCCGGTTCGCCGGCACCTTTGGAAACGATGCAAAGGCCTGAACCGCAATCTGTCCCCGTTCCTCCCGCGGCTTTTGGATCCGGGGAAACAGCCGATGCGGGACCGGCCACGGAACCGGGCGGACGTACGGGGGATTCCCTGATCAACCGTCTGGCCGACAAAACCGGGGAATTGCTGCAAATCTTGGCCCATCATCTCATACGCTGGTTCGTATCTTTGCTGAACGGATTCATCAATTGATATTGAAGGGCCGGGATTGAAGGGCCGGGGGAAAAGCAACCAAAAGCGCCCCAAAAAACATTGAAAAGGGTGTAAACTTTTGGTAACATAAAAAATGACTGACGAATCAGTCATTTTTTATGTACGCATTTTTTCTCGTGGGAGTGTATCACCGTATGTTCTCAAAGAAATGGTTTTTTCCCGTTTTGGCAGGATCCCTTTTTTTGTCGGGATGTTCCGGTTCCCCGCCGGAAGAGAGCGCCTCTCAAGCGGATCTTTTCAAAATTGTGCGGACGGCTCCGGTATCCGCCGTCGATTGGGAAGATACGAAAGAGCAAGTCGCCGAGGTATTGCCTTCTTTGCAAATGGAAGTGGTGCTCAAAGCGGGCGGCGACGTGACCAGAGTGGTCAAACGGAAAGGAGACAAAGTGCGGGAAGGCGACGTGATCGTTGAACTGGATCAAACCGACATTTTGCGGCAAAAACAGAAGTTGGAGTTAAGCGCGGCCGCCGCGCGGGATCAACTGGAACTGGCCAGACAGGAACTGGAAGACAATCTGGCCGATTTGCGCGACAGCATTACGAAAGCCCAAAATACGCTGGATGAAATCGGGCAAGACTATAACAAAATGAGGAACGACTACGATGCCGGTCTCGTCAGCGAACGGGAACTGGAAATGATGGAACACCGGCTCCAGTCCGTCCGGCTGGAACTGGATTCATTAATCCGGAAAAAACAGAGATTGGAAACGAACAATCCCGTTTCCGCCCTCGAAACGCAATGGGAATCCAGCCGGATTGCCCTGGATGAAATGGAGCGCACCTTATCGTATTACCAAGTCAAAGCGCCGGCCTCCGGGATATTGACGGAAATGCCCGTCGAGGAAGGAATGACATTGCCGGGAGGCTCCAAAATCGGACGGATCGAACGGACCGATCCGGTGAAAATCCGGGCTCAATTGACCGATGCGCTCCTGGCCCGCGTTCAGGGCAAACAGGAACTGGATTACCGCATACCCGGGGAGACGGGGACGGGGAAGGCCAAAGTCGTTTACTTGGCCGAAGTTGCCGATCCGGCGACGAGAACGTACGCCCTGGAACTGGAAGCGCCGAACCCGGACGGCAAGTTGAAGCCGGGTGCCAGGGTTTATCTTTTGCTGAGCGACACCGGACGGAAGCGGGTCGTCGCGGTTCCTTCCCCGGCGGTGCTTCACGATAACGGGCAAGCCTACGTTTATGTGCTTTCGGGGAATTACGCGGAAAAGCGGTTCATTACCCTCGGGAGAACCAGGGAACATATCGTCGAGGTGACGGAAGGTTTGAAAGAAGGGGAACAGCTTGTCGTAAGCGGCATGTATCAGTTGAAGGACGGAGAAAGGGTGGAGGTTGAAAACGGATCATGAACGATAAGGATACGAAGGAAAAAATCGTTGAAGCCGCAATGAAGTGTTTTTCCGTCCGGGGACTGCATCAGACGAAAATTTCCGACATCGTCAGGGAAGCCGGACTTGCGCAAGGCACGTTTTATTTGTATTTCAAGAGCAAGGAAGCTTTGTTCCGGTCGATTATGGAGGATTATATCGCGCATACGGAACAATTGCTCGAGCGCGAACGGCGGCGGTTGCCCGCGTTCGGCGCAGGGAACCCGGAAACAATGAAACGTTTTTTGAAAAATTTGTATGCGGAACTGCTCGCCGACTACCGGAGAAAAAAAGCGGTCCACACCATTATTTGCCTGAGCGGAACGAATTCGCCCGGAGTCAAAGAAGTACGGAGAGTGTTCAAACAGCGGATGTCGCGTATTATTATCGACTATTTGCAAGGTTTTCCGGTCGCCGGTCAGTTCACCTTCATGCAACTGGAAATGTTAGCCGTCGGCATAATGGGCATGTTTGAAAGCATTGCCGAAGAGTGGTTCATTGAACGGGATGCGGGAGAAAACGGGCGATACGGGATGGAGGAAACCGGGAAACGGGACGAGATCCTCGATTCGATGGCGGAAGTTTTATCGCAAACGACCTTTTTGCTCCTTGCATCCGGCAACTGTTCGGGATTGCGGCAAGATCGGGGGAAATCGGATTGATTGGGAAATTGCTTGCCTATCGGAAGTTGACGTTAACTTTTTTTGTGATGGCGGTTGCGATTGGCGCGGTCAGCTTTCTGTCTCTACCGAAACGGGAGAATCCCGACATCACCATTTCCGTTGCGACGGTAAAGACCGTTTATCCCGGAGCATCACCGGAAAAGGTGGAGCAGCTCGTCACGAAACCGCTGGAAGAAAAAATTAACGAAATGGAAAATATCGCCGTTCTTTCGTCCGTTTCTTCGGCCAATGTTTCCTTGATCGTTGTGGAGATGCAAGCGGGCGTCGACAATGAGCGGGCCTGGGATACGTTAAGGCAAAAGGTTCAGGCCGCAGAGGACGAATTGCCGGAAGGGGCGCAGCAACCTGTAATTAACGACAACCTGACGCAAATTGCCGAACAAATTGTTCATCTTGTCGTTGAGCGTCCCGAACAGAAGGAGACGTTGCACGATACGGTGGAGTATTGGAAGAGCGTCCTCCGGAGCGTTCCCGGCGTCAGCAGCGTGGAGACGATCGGACTGCCGGAACAAGAGGTGCGGATCACTCTGGATACGAAGAAGCTGGAAGCTTACGGCCTGCCGTGGGGAGTCGTCGCCCAGGCGCTGCAGAATGCCCGCGACCGCACTCCCATCGGGACGATCCGGGACGGCGGACGCAATGTTTACCTGCAATTGGGCGGGGAGTGGAAACGAACGGAAGATATCGCCGAAACGGTTGTGTTTTCCCATCCTTCCCTGGGCACGCCCGTCAAACTGAAAGATGTGGCGGATGTGCGGCTGACAGTGAAAAAACCGGAGCAAACCGTGTATTATAACGGAAAACCTGCGGTCGATATCGTGATTAACGGAGAACCCGGCGTAGACGTCCCTTCTTTGCAGCGGCGTATCGATCATAAACTGGAGGAACTGGTTCGGAAATTGCCTGAAGATGTGCAATTGGTGCCCATGTTTAATCAGCGGGACAGTGTGGACAGGCTTTTTTCCGAACTGAGCAAGGAATTGTTGATCGGAATGGCCGCCGTCATCCTGGTTTGTTCCCTGGGGCTTTCCTTACGCAATGCGCTGCTTGTGGCTCTGGCCATTCCCGTTTCCGTCGCCGTCGGTTTTATTCCGATCCCTGCGCTCGGGATCGATTTGAACCAGATTACCATCGTTTCCCTGGTCATTGTGCTCGGCATTCTCGTAGACGACGCCATCGTCGTCAACGATAATATTGAGCGCCGGCTCCAACTGGGGGATGATCCGATAACCGCCGCATTGGAAGGAAGCCGCGATGTGGCCGTCTCCATTGTTACCGCAACGCTGGCTACGGCGGCCGCCTTTTTCCCCTTGTTTTTCCTTAAGGGCGATATCGGTGATTTTATCAGGCCGATTCCGGTCGTCATCAGCGTGACGCTGCTTGCATCCATGGCGATGTCGCTGACGATAGTCCCGATTGTCAGGCAGTGGACGGAAGAGAGAGCGTGGTTCAAAAAGAACGGCCCTGCGCAGGAAAACGGGCAGTCGCGGATTTCCGGCTTGCTGGGAAAGCATATTGCCCGGCTCAGCGATTATTATGAACGGCAAATCCATTTATTTTTAAAAAGACCGCTGCTTACCGGCCTTACAGCCCTTGTGATCGGTACGGCCAGTTTTGGTCTGTTGCCTTTGCTCGGGGTTGAATATTTCCCGAAAGCCGAAAGGGAAGAGATGCTGATCGACATTGAATTGCCGATGGGAAGTCCGTTTGAGGCGACCGATGACACGGTACGCGCCATCGGAGCCTGGATTCAGCGGCAGTACGGGGTCAAGTCCGTTTCCGCTTATGCGGGCACCACATCTCCCAAATTTTATTATACGGAGACGCCGACAACGGGGGAACGAATCGGGCAACTGTTTGTGCGCGTGGATACGAAGCTCGTCAGCACCGGCGAACTCGTAAAACCCTGGCGCGAAAAGTTGCAGCAAATGTATCCGGATCTGGAAATTATCCCGCGGGAACTGGAACAGGGCCCTCCTGTCGGCGCTCCGATCGCCGTGCGGATCAGCGGTCCGGACTTGGACGAATTGCGCCAAATTTCCGGGCAATTGCAGGAAATGCTCGCCGCCATTCCCGGTGCGGTCAATATATCCGACGATATGGGAACGGATTTGTATTCGGTCAACCTCGAGTTGGACAAGGAAAAAGCTGGCAATTACGGAGTGACGGACAAAGACCTGTCTTCCACCCTGCGGCTCGTGACGGAAGGCATTCAGGTGTCCAAGCTGGATCTTGGGGAGAAACTGATTGATGTGACGCTATATGCCGCCCCTCCGTCGGCCATGCTCGCCGAGGCGACGGAACATCTGACGGTTCCTTCGCAAACCGGCGCTCTCTATCCGCTGCAGGAATTCGTCACGTTTACTCCCGACCGGATGATCAGTTCCATCCATCACAGAAATTTGAACCGGACGGTCACGGTGAGAAGCTATGCGGAAGAGAGGCTCCCCGAAGAAATCGTAAAACAATTGCAGGAGCAATTGCGCGATTATGCGCTGCCTCCCGGATATACCATCGAGTTCGGCGGGGAAAACGAGGAACGCAACGAAGCGTTTGCCGCGATCGGAAAATTGTCGGTTGTCGTCGTTTTTCTGATCTATCTGATTATCGCCATGCAATTTTATTCGTTGACGGTCCCTCTGCTCGTGTTGTCCACCGTTTATTTGGCGGCGGCGGGGGCGTTCATCGGACTTTTCGTCACCGGCGCGCCGATCGGTTTTATGGCTTTGATGGGGGCGGTCAGTTTGTCGGGGATTGTCGTGCGGAACGGGATCGTGCTCGTCGAATTTATCGTGCAGGCGAGAGAGAGGGGACTCGGGCTTCGCGAGGCGATTGCCCAGGCGGGACGCGCCCGGTTGCGCCCGATCTTGCTGACGACAGCGACGGCGGCCTGCGGCCTCGCCCCGATGGCGGTAATGGGCGGGAGCCTGTGGAGGCCGATGGCGGTCACCATCATCTTCGGCCTTATTTATTCGACTGTGCTGACGCTGATCGTCGTGCCTTCCCTTTATTTGAAACTGACGGAGTGGCGGGAGAGAAGAAAGTCGGCCTCCACAGGCGCTTTCCGGGAGCACAGCCGCCATATCCCGGGGGCGGGGACCCCCTCGTCGGGGTAACGGGCGCAAGCCCCCATGCCGCAAGCGGAAGCGGACGATCTATTTCCGCAACCTGCGCAATCGCCGCAAATACCTGCGCATGGCCCACAACGCCGCCGCCGCAAGGAACATCCAGGCAAACAGCGGAAGGCCGGCGTGCCGTTTCGCGGAAATTTCGGGGGAGGCCGTAACAGCGGCGGTACGGACCGCCTCCTTCATGTCCGGCATGCCCGGTTGTTCCACCAGGGGATGCTCCGCAAGCGTCCCGTATTCCCCTTCGATGATCAAGGTTCCGTCCTCGCCGACCGTTTCTTTCCAGGACGTGTTTTTCAGATATTGAAAAGCGACCGGCTCGTACAACAAGTACTGTTTTCCGTGGGCGTCGTACAGCCGTGGAGCCCCGATGGTTGCCGTATCCGTATGGGTGAAGGCGGCATCCAGCAATTTGCCGGTGTCGTCGTAAGCATGCCGGGCAGACGGGGCTTTGAGCACAACGACGATAAATTCTTTTCCTTCGTCTGACGCGTAAGTGACAAGGGTGTGCCCGGATTGGTCAATGTACCCGTTTTTTCCCGCCTTCACCCGCTCATCCTGTCTGATCAGTTCATGATGGTTGTATAACCGGGTTTCCCAACCTTCCCCTTTCCAGTCGAGTTCCTTGGTTCCGGATATTTCCATGAACACAGGGTTGGAACGCGCATACCGCATCACCTTGGCCATATCCAACGCCGTTGTCACATGATTTTCGTCAAAAAGCCCGTGGGGATTTTCAAAATGGGAGGAGACGGCGCCGATTTTCTCCATGAACCGGTTCATGCGCTCGGCGAACGCCCGCTCGCTTCCGTCGATGTGTTCCGCAATGGCGATGGCCGCATCGTTGCCGGAATTGATCAGCAAGCCCTGAAGGAGTTTGCGCATCGTCACCACTTCCCCTTCCAGCAGGTAGACCCGCGTTCCTTCCACGTTTCGGGCATGCGCCGACACTTTTACGGGATCGTCGAGGTTTCCGTTTTCGATGGCGACCAACGCGGTGACGATTTTGGTGATACTCGCCGGGTACATTTTTTGTGTGCTGTTTTTTTCATACAGAACGCCGCCGGTTCCGGCATCGACCAGGATGGCGGATTCGCTGTGCAGAGACAGTTCTTCGGCTGCAAACGCGTTCGCCTTACCGGGAGACGGCGGGGCGAATTCGAGAAGGATGCCGATTGCCGCGGCCAGCGACAAGACGATGCCGGCCATCCGCATCCGTGTTCGTTCGGCATGTTTCATGGCAAACCTCGGAATCTGAAATTCTTTCAATTCTTCCATTATATCAAACTTTTACCGGAAAGGAACTTGAACGGCATTCTCTGACAATATTTCGCCAACGCCGCAAAGCGGCGGACGGTACAAATATCAAATTGCTTATTTCCTTCAGTACCTGATATAATGAAAAGTATTGCATACACATTGCCGATCCGTGCACATCACAAAACGCAATGGTTTCGAAAGGAAGAGTGAACAGGGGGTACCCATGACAGACAGATTGGCTCGGAAGCAAAAAATCCGCAATTTCTCGATTATTGCCCATATCGATCACGGCAAATCCACTTTGGCCGACCGCATTTTGGAATATACCGGCGCCCTGTCGTCGCGCGAAATGCAGGAGCAGGTGCTGGACCAGATGGATCTGGAAAGGGAACGCGGCATTACGATTAAATTGAAGGCGGTACAGTTGCAATACAATGCCGACGACGGGGAAGAGTACATTTTGCATTTGATCGATACGCCCGGGCATGTCGATTTCACATATGAAGTGTCGCGAAGTCTGGCAGCGTGCGAAGGGGCGCTGCTCGTCGTCGATGCGGCACAGGGAATTGAAGCGCAGACGATGGCGAACGTCTATCTGGCGCTGGATAACAATCTGGAAATTTTGCCGGTGATAAACAAAATCGATTTGCCAAGCGCGGAACCGGAGCGGGTCAAAAGGGAAATCGAAGACGTCATCGGTCTGGACGCCAGCGAAGCGGTGCTCGCTTCGGCCAAAGCGGGAATCGGTATCAAGGAGATATTGGAGCAAATCGTCAAAAAAGTTCCGCCGCCCGGAGGAAGCCCCGACAAGCCCCTCAAAGCGTTAATTTTCGACTCGCATTATGACCCGTATAAGGGCGTCGTCGTATATGTCCGGATTGTGGACGGATCCGTCCGGCCGGGAATGAAAATTAAAATGATGGCCACGGAGAAAACGTTTGAAGTCATAGAAGTCGGCGTATTCCGGCCGAGAACGACGATCGTCGACGAACTGAGCGTCGGGGATGTCGGTTTTATTGTCGCCGGAATAAAAAATGTAAAAGATACCCGCGTGGGAGACACGATTACGGACGCCGTGCATCCCGCCGACGAACCGTTGCCCGGTTACCGCCGGATCAACCCGATGGTATTCTGCGGACTGTATCCGGTCGAATCTTCGGACTACAACGACTTGCGCGAGGCGCTGGAAAAGCTGGAGTTAAACGATGCTTCGCTGCAATACGAGCCTGAAAGTTCCACCGCGTTGGGATTTGGTTTCCGCTGCGGCTTTTTGGGCCTGTTGCATATGGAAATTATCCAGGAACGCATCGAAAGGGAATTTAATATACCGCTCATCACGACCGCACCCAGCGTCATTTTTAAAGTCGGATTGACGAACGGTACGGTGCTGGATATCCATAATCCGTCGAATATGCCGGAGCAGGGGAAAATCGAATACGTCGAGGAGCCTTATGTAAAAGCTTCCATTATTACGCCGAACGATTATGTCGGGCCGGTCATGGAATTGTGCCAGGGTAAACGCGGGGAATTTTTGAATATGGAGTACCTGGATACGAACCGGGTGACATTAACGTACGAGCTCCCGCTTTCGGAAATCGTATTTGATTTCTTCGATCAGCTGAAGTCGGGGACGAAAGGATACGCTTCGTTTGATTACGAGTTTTCCGGTTACAAAAAATCCAATCTCGTCAAAATGGATATTTTGTTGAACGGGGAACAAGTCGATGCGCTCTCCTTTATCGTTCACCGCGACAAAGCCTATCAGCGCGGCAAAGCCATCTGCGAGAAGATGAAGGAACTGATCCCGCGGCAAATGTTCGAGGTGCCGATCCAGGCCGCGATCGGACATAAAATCATCGCCCGCGAGACGATCAAGGCGATGCGCAAAAACGTGCTGTCCAAATGTTACGGCGGAGATATTACCCGCAAGAGAAAGCTGTTGGAGAAACAGAAGGAAGGAAAAAAACGGATGAAGCAGGTCGGCACCGTGGAAGTGCCGCAGGAAGCTTTCATGGCCGTATTAAAAATCGATGAGTGATGAACGATGAACCATCCGCACACGACACCCAAAGCGGTGTACATTCATATTCCGTTTTGCACGAACAAGTGCTATTACTGCGACTTTAATTCCTATGCGGTAAACGGGCAACCGGTCGATGAATACCTTTCCGCTCTGGAAAAGGAAATGGAACGGACCGTTGCGTCGGTTCCCCCCCGCGAAGTGGAAACCGTTTTTGTTGGCGGGGGCACACCGACGGTATTGCGGCCGGATCAGATGGAACGCTTTTTACGGATGGTGAATGCCTATTTCCCGCTTACGCATCCCGGTTTGGAATTCACGATGGAAGCCAATCCGGGAACGACGGATGAGGAAAAACTGCAAGTCATGAAGGCTGGAGGCGTCAACCGGATCAGTTTTGGCGTGCAGGCGTTCGACAACGATTTGCTGAGGCGCATCGGGCGCATTCACAATACCGACGATGTGTACCGCAGCCTGGAGAACGCCAGAAAGGCCGGTTTTCACAATGTGACGATCGATTTGATGTTCGGCTTGCCCAACCAGACGCTTGCGAAGTTGGACGACTCCTTGCGTTCCGCGCTTGCGCTCGACTTGCCCCATTACTCCATCTATCATTTGAAGATCGAGGAAAACACGCTGTTTCACGCGCTTTACCTCAAAAACCGGCTGCCTCTGCCCGGAGAAGACGAGGAAGCCGAAATGTACCGGCTCATCATGGATCGAATGAAAGATGCCGGCTACATTCAATATGAAATCAGCAATTTCGCCAAAGCGGGTTACGAGAGCAGGCACAATATTACCTATTGGCGCAATGAAAGCTACTATGGCCTGGGAGCCGGGGCGCACGGTTATGTCCGCGGCATTCGGCACGTCAATGTCAAAGGGATCCGGGAATATATTTCCGCTGCGGCGGAAGGTTTGCCGCGCGAGGAAACGTTTGCCGTCGAGCCGCGGGAAGCGATGGAAGATTTTATGATGGTCGGGCTGCGCATGTTGGCCGGCGTCCGGAATGAGGACTTCAAAAACCAGTTCGGTTATTCCCTGGAAGACATTTTCGGCGATGAATTGCGCGATCTGGTCGGAAAAAAATTGCTGGAACCGACGGCGTCCGGTTACAGGTTGACAGAACAGGGGATTTTTCTCGGCAACGAAGTGTTCGGCGCCTTTTTGCGCTGATTATTACGCTGATTTTGAGATTGAAATTGACCCTTGTAAAATTATACGGCCTGTTGTATATTTATTCGTATTACAAGGATATAGGTGGGTTGGGGATGGACGTCGTTTGCAGAAAAGCCAGAATCGACGATGTCGACAGGCTTTATGAAATTATACAGGGGTATGCGGAGAAAGGGATTATGCTGCCGCGTTCCAAACAGGTGTTGGCTGAACAGATCGATACCTTCGTCGTAGCCGAGAGGGAAGGCGTGCTGGTCGGTTGCGGGTCGCTTTGCCGATTGGGGCCGGACTTGGTGGAAATCCGCTCGCTTGGCGTCACGGAAGAATGCAAGGGGCAAGGGATCGGCACCCTGCTGGTCAATTTTCTTGTCGATGAAGCCAGAAAACAGCGTCTGGTGAAAGTGATGGCGCTGACCTACGCGGTATCTTTTTTTGAAAGAAACGGGTTTAAGATTGTAGAAAAAGACATTTTCCCGGAAAAAGTCTGGAAGGATTGCATCCATTGCACAAAGCGTCACTGTTGCGATGAAATCGCCGTGCTGAAACAGTTGGATTGACTTGACAACAGGCCTGACGGTCTGGTATTTTTGTATTAATGGTTAGCACTCTCTGCTTATGAGTGCTAACGGCACGGCTTGAACTGGCGTATAAGCCGCGAAAAGAGGAGAACTGGGGGGCTGCTTATGTTAACTGAGCGCCAGCGTCTGATTTTAAGTGCGATTGTCGATGATTACATCCGTTCCGCAGAACCCGTCGGATCCAGGAGCATTTCCAAACGTGGCGACGTCGGATTCAGTCCCGCTACAATCCGCAACGAAATGTCAGATTTGGAAGATATGGGATATTTGGAACAGCCGCACACTTCAGCGGGCCGTATTCCTTCTCATAAAGGTTACCGTTATTATGTCGACCATTTGTTGAGGCAAACCGCGTTGTCAAAGAAAGAACTCGAAATGATCAAAAATTTTTTCGCCGAAAAAATTTTTGAATTCGAGAAAGTGATCCAGCAGGTGGCAACGATTTTATCCCAACTGACGAATTATACCTCCATCGTCTTGGGTCCCGAAGTGTTCAGCACGTCGCTGAAAGTGTTGCAAATCGTGCCGTTGAACGAGAATCGTGCCGTAGCGATCATTGTGACCAATACGGGCCGGGTGGAGGATAAGGTGGTCGAGATTCCGGAAGGCGTCTCGCTTTCGGAAATCGAGAAGGTCGTCAATATATTGAACGAGAAATTAAAAGACGTGCCCCTGTACCAGTTGAAATCGAAAATGTACAACGAAATTGCCGACGAACTGAAAAAATATGTCGACAGTTATGAAGAATTGATTCAAATGATTGAAGCGACGATCGCTTCCGACGAAGAAGACCGGATTTACTTAAGCGGAACATCGAACATGCTGATTCAGCCGGAGTTCAAAGATGTCGAGAAAGTAAAAGGCATCCTGGACATGCTGGAGGAAACGCCGACACTGATCAAAATATTCGCGAATACGCCGGCCGGAATCCAGGTTCGCATCGGATCGGAAAATAACATCGAAGCGATATCGGATTGCAGCCTGATTACGGCAACCTATTCGATTGACGATCATATGTTGGGAACCATCGGCATTCTTGGGCCGACCCGGATGGAATATGGGAAAGTCATCAGTGTACTGGACCATTTGTCCAAAAATTTGGCGTTGATCATGGGGCGATGGTATCGTTAACCGCGCCCCGTTTCATGTGAAATACGGCGTTTTTGACAAACGCGCAAGGAACATGCCGGCGCGCGATTGCAAGGAGGTGACGTCATTGGAACCGAAAGAGAAACAGGCTAACGGCGAAGAAATCAACGGACAACAGACGGAAGAACAAGCTCCCGGTACATATGGGGAGGGAGCGGAACAGGTGGAACGCGGGCGGAACGTCTCCGCCGGGACGGGGGAGAACGGCGCCGATCAACACGAGGACGTACTTGCGGAACCGGAGGCCGGCCAACCGGAAACCGGCATGAACGAGGAACTGGAGCGATTGCGCAGGCAAGCGGAAGAGAATTACAACAAATATTTGCGTGCGCAGGCCGATTTCGACAATTTCCGCAGAAGAAGCCGCAGCGAAAAAGAAGAATTGGTGAAATACGCTTCCATGAAGCTGATCGAACAACTGTTGCCGGTGATCGATAATTTCTCCCGGGCTATCGAATCAAGCAAGGAGGCCAGAGACTTCGATTCGCTGGCCAAGGGAGTGGAAATGATTTTCCGGCAATTGGAAAACGTTTTGGCCCAGGAAGGCCTGAAAGCGATGGAGACGGTCGGCCAACCGTTCAATCCGGAATTCCATCAGGCGGTGGCGCAGGTGGAATCGGAAGAGCATGAAGAAGGTATTGTCGTGGAAGAATTACAGAAAGGATATTTTCTGAAAGATAAAGTGTTGCGTCCCGCAATGGTTAAGGTGAGCATGTGACCTGTCCGACGCAAATACATGTTTTTTATAAGGAGTAAGGAGGCTTGATCACCATGGGAAAAGTTATTGGCATAGATTTGGGAACGACGAACTCCTGCGTGGCCGTCATGGAAGGCGGGGAAGCGGTTGTCATTCCCAATCCGGAAGGCAACCGCACGACCCCTTCGGTTGTCGGGTTTAAAAAGGACGGAGAACGGCTGATCGGGGAAACCGCCAAACGGCAAGCGATCACGAACCCCGACCGTACCATCATTTCCATCAAACGCCATATGGGAACGAACTATAAAGTCAAAATTGACGACAAAGAATATACGCCGCAGGAAATATCCGCAATGATTTTGCAGAAACTGAAGGCGGATGCGGAAGCGTACCTCGGGACAAAGGTTACGCAAGCGGTTATTACCGTACCCGCTTATTTTAACGACAGCCAGCGGCAAGCGACGAAAGACGCCGGAAAAATCGCCGGTCTGGAAGTGTTGCGGATCGTGAACGAACCGACTGCCGCCGCTCTGGCTTACGGGCTGGACAAAGAAGAAGACCAGACGATCCTGGTTTATGACTTGGGCGGCGGTACCTTTGACGTGTCGATTCTTGAGCTTGGAGACGGGTTCTTCGAGGTGAAGGCCACCAGCGGCGACAACCATCTGGGCGGCGACGATTTTGACCAGGTCATCATTGATTATTTGGTTTCGGAATTCAAGAAGGAGCACGGGGTCGACTTAAGCAAGGACAGATCCGCTATGCAACGGCTGAAAGACGCCGCGGAAAAAGCCAAGAAAGAACTGTCCGGAGTCCTGACCACAACCATTTCCTTGCCGTTTATTACGGTCATTGACGGGGTTCCGCAACATCTGGAAACAAGCCTTACCCGGGCAAAGTTCGAAGAGCTGAGCAGCCACCTCGTTGAAAGGACGCTCGGTCCTACCCGTCAAGCTTTGAAAGATGCCGGGCTTACTCCGGACCAGATCGATAAAGTCGTATTGGTCGGCGGCTCGACGCGTATTCCCGCCGTTCAGGAAGCGATCAAGCGGCTCATCGGCAAAGAACCGCACAAAGGCGTCAATCCCGACGAGGTCGTGGCGCTTGGAGCCGCGGTTCAGGCAGGCGTCCTGACCGGCGAAGTCAAAGACGTGGTGCTTCTGGACGTAACCCCGTTGTCCCTCGGCATTGAAACGGCGGGCGGCGTATTTACGAAAATGATCGAGCGCAATACGACGATCCCGACGAGCAAATCGCAAATCTTTACAACGTACGCCGACAACCAGACGAGCGTGGAAATTCACGTGCTGCAAGGCGAAAGGGCGATGGCGGCCGACAACAAGACGCTCGGGCGCTTTATCCTCGGCGATATTCCACCCGCGCCGCGGGGCGTCCCGCAAATCGAGGTCACTTTCGATATCGATGCCAACGGGATCGTGAACGTTTCCGCCGTAGATAAAGGCACCGGAAAAAGCCAGAAAATTACCATTACTTCTTCCAGCGGTTTAACGGATGAAGAGATCGAGCGCATGATGAAAGAGGCGGAGGCGCACGCCGAAGAAGACAGAAAACGCAAAGAGCTTGCCGAAATACGCAACCAGGCGGATCAAATGGTATATACTGTAGATAAGACGATTAAAGATCTTGGCGATAAAGTGGACAAAAGCGAAATCGACAAAGCGAATGAAGCCAAGGAACGGGTGAAGAAAGCGCTGGAAGGCAACAATGCGGAAGAAATCAAAAAAGCGACCGAACAATTGACCGAGATTGTTCAGCAACTTTCCGTCAAACTGTATCAGCAGGCGGCGAATCAAACGGACGGTCAGGGAACGGCCGGTTCCGGCGACGGCAAAGTCAAAGACAATGTGGTTGACGCCGACTACGAAGTGGTGGATGACAAAAAAGACTCCAATTGATCCGGCCGTCAAAAAAATGAAGGTCAAAGCCGGGATCGGTCCCTGCTTTGACTTTCACTTTGTCGCTGTATGGGAGTGGTGTAATGAGTAAACGCGATTATTACGAGGTGTTGGGCGTAGGACGGAATGCGACGGCGGACGAAATTAAGAAAGCTTACCGGAAACTGGCGCGCCAATATCACCCTGACGTAAACAAAGCCGCGGACGCGGAAGAACGTTTTAAAGAAATCAAGGAAGCTTACGACGTGCTGAGCGACGAGCAAAAGAGGGCCACGTACGACCGGTTCGGACATGTGGATCCGAATCAGGGCATGGGAGGGGCCGGCGGTTTCAGCACGGCCGATTTCGGCGGATTCGGGGATTTGTTCGACATGTTTTTCGGCGGAACGCAGCGCCGCAATCCGAATGCGCCGCAGCGCGGCAACGATCTGCAATATACCATGACGATCGAGTTCAAGGAAGCGGCATTCGGCAAGGAAGCCGACATCACAATTCCCCGTACGGAAAGTTGCGGCCACTGCCATGGATCGGGGGCAAGACCGGGAACAAAACCGGATACGTGTTCCGTCTGCCGCGGTACAGGTCAACAGGAAACGGTTCAAAACACTCCCTTCGGACGCATCGTAAACCGCCGTGTGTGCAGCGTCTGCCATGGACAAGGAAAAATTATCCGCGACAAGTGCCCCGAATGTCACGGTACCGGGAAGGTCAAGAAACAGCGCAAAATTCATGTGAAAATACCGGCCGGTGTGGACGACGGGGAACAGCTTCGCATTTCCGGGGAAGGAGAACCGGGGATCCGCGGCGGACCTCCGGGCGATTTGTACATCGTCATTCGCGTCAAACCGCATGAATTTTTCGAAAGGGAAGGCGACGACATTTACTGCGAGGTGCCGCTCACCTTTGCCCAGGCTGCGTTGGGCGATGAAATCGAAATCCCGACGTTGACCGGGAAAGTCAAGCTGAAAATTCCCGCAGGCACTCAGACGGGCACGTATTTCCGCTTAAGGGGCAAAGGCGTTCCGCGGTTGCGCGGATACGGCCAAGGGGACCAACATGTCAAAGTGGTTGTTGTCACGCCGACCAATCTGAGCGAGGAACAAAAAAATTTGTTGCGCGAATTTTCCAGACTGAGCGGCGAAAATATGGGACAGACGCAAGAAACGTTGTTTGAACGTATGAAAAAAGCGTTTTTGGGCGATTAGAGTAAGGCTTTATGAAACTCTGACGTGGGGAATTTGTATCGGACACCAGAGCCCTTATTCGAAGAAAAAGACCCGTTTTCAAATTCTAACGGACTCGGAGAGACTGTCGATTCATTGTTGATGGTGCAAAAATATACGGCTTTACGTGAAATGTTGCCTTCCTTCGCTCAAACATCTTGTTTTCCATTCCTTGATCCAACAAAAAATGTAAGAGGTAAGGAATGGAAAGCCTGACTCGCCGGAAGGAAATCATTTCACTTTCTACTCATTTTGCACAATAAATCGACAGTCTCCCTGTGTCCGATATGTTATGCACCATCCTCAGGTTTTCAACCTGGACCGGCGTAGCCGGTTTTTTTTTGGAATTTTTTGATAGCGGATAAATAGCCGGAAGAAGGCCAAAACTATAGGAAGCATGTAAACCGACAAACGAGGAGGCCGATCCGATGGAAAGAAACAGGGAACGGAACAAAAACAACGAACCGTTGCCGACGGCACAAAATGAAGATGTGGAATTTAACGAAGAACTTGCCGATGAAGATGACTTGGAAGCGATGCGGCGCGCACAAGAGGCGGATTGCCGCCAGGAATGAAAGAAACGGGTGACTTGGAATCATGGCGGACAAGCGAATATCAGCCTGCTTTTCCAGTCCGGATCAAGCGTTGTCGATCGTCACAAAGCTGCGGGCGCTCAGGGCGCATGAGATCCGGGTGGAGACCATTCCCCGGGATCCGTCCGAAGACAGCCGGCTTGTTGTTCCGGCAGTGATGTTGGAATCCGGACCGGCTAGCGGGGATACAGAGGAGACGCCCGGGTCTTTCGATACCCTGCTGAAAGCCAAAATCGACGAACAGGCTTACCGGCAGGCGTCATACTTGATCCGTTCGGGCGGCGGCCTTATGCAAACGGATTGACCAAGACATAAAAGGTTGAACGAAACCATCTTTTCCGGTTGCGATATGGAAAATGATGGTTTTTTGCTGCCGGTGAATTTTTTGCCCTTCTCCATGTTTGTATAGTACAATAAGATCGATGTGAGAGGAGGACGAATATTGCGCTGGCATGAACTGACGATATACACGAGGGAAGAAGCGGTGGAGACGATCGCCCATTTTATTCATGAACTCGGCGCGGGCGGCGTTGCCATCGAGGAATCGGGAATGCGGAACCGACCGCGCGATTCGAAGTTTGGGGAGTGGTACGAGCTGCCCCCGAACGATATTCCCGAGGGAGAAGCGGTGATCAAAAGTTATTTTCCCGAAGAGACCGATATCGATGCGCTTGTGGGCCAACTGCGGCAATCGATAGACCGGTTGCGCGATGCGGGGATCGAGCCCGGCAAGGTTCGGATTGCGTCCGCCAAAGTGGATGAAGCCGAATGGGCTGATGCATGGAAAACCTATTTCAAACCGGTTCATATTTCCGGGCGGCTGGTTGTCAAACCGACGTGGGAACCGTATGAACCCGCGCCGGGCGAAACGGTGATCGAACTCGATCCGGGAATGGCTTTCGGAACGGGCACCCATGCGACAACGGCACTTTCCATGCGTGAACTGGAGCGGATTATCGCCGGGGGGGAAGAAGTGATCGATGTCGGCACGGGGTCCGGCATTTTGGCGGTCGCCGCCGCCAAACTCGGGGCGCGTGCCGTATTGGCTCTTGATCTGGACCCGGTGGCTGTATCCAGCGCATCGGAGAATGTCCGCCTGAACGGGTTGCAGCATCGCATCGCCGTGCGCCAAAGCGATTTGCTGGGGATTGTGCGCGATCGCGCGCAGGCCAAGCGCTGCGCGGATAAAGACGACCTGAACGTCAATGTGCCTGTCGATATCGTCGTCGCCAATATTTTGGCCGAAATTATTTTGCGGTTTGTGGACGATGTTCACGCCGTATTGAAACCCGGAGGCCGCTTTGTCGCATCCGGCATTACCGGAAACAAAGAAGCCGGGGTGGCAGCCGCTCTTGAATCGGCCGGGTTCACCGTGGAACAGGTGCGGCGGGACCAGGACTGGGTTGCCATTACGGGGAGAAAGCGGGGATAAGGCGAAATGGAAACATTGAACCGTTTTTTGGCTTTTCCGCTTGAACAAATCCCTTTCGTGCTGCTCGTTTTGTTGATCGCCTTTACGATACACGAATTTTCCCATGCTTATACCGCTTACAAATTCGGCGACCCGACGCCGAAACACCACGGAAGGGTTACGCTGAATCCGCGGGTACATCTCGATGTGCTCGGCACGATTCTGATCTTTCTCGCCGGTTTTGGCTGGGCCAAGCCGGTGCTGATCAACCGCGCCAATTTCAAGCGTCCGCGAATGATGGGAATTCTTGTCGCCATCGCCGGTCCGTTGAGCAATTTGCTGCTGTGTTTTCTCAGTTTGTTCGTTTTGCACCTGTTGCTCCGTTCCGGTGCTCTGGAAGGATTGCAACCCGGCGTTCAGCAAGCGATTACCCTGTTTTTGCACATTATGGTCAGCTTGAATATGGTGCTGTTCGTTTTCAACATGATTCCCCTTCCTCCTTTGGACGGATATCATGTGCTGGAAAATGTATTGCCCCGGGAATGGGCGCTCAAGTTGCAGCAAATTCAACCTTGGGCCATTTTTATTTTCCTGTTGATCGTATTTATTCCGCCCTTGCACCGGATTACCCTGGGGCCGTTGTTCGCATTGGGAAATCAACTATTATTGTTCATGTATACGATGATGTCCAAAATCTTGTAAACGAACGGGCAAATGTGGACGTAAGAAGGATGAGAACGTTATGCAGCGTTATTTTGTTCGGGCCGAGCAGTTTGCGGGCCAAACCGTCGTTGTCACGGGAGAGGATGCGCACCATGCGGTTCGCGTCATGCGCATGCGAACGGGCGACCGCTTCATTTGCAGCAACGGCGCCGATCGCGAGGCGCTGGTGGAAATTGTAAGCGCGGACCCGCATGCGGTAACGGCGAGAGTGATTGAGGAACGGAGCATGACCGCGGAACCGGACGTGGATGTCTGGATTGCCCAAAGTTTGCCCAAAAGTGATAAAATGGAATTCGTCATCCAAAAATGCACCGAAATCGGAGCCGTCCGTTTCATCCCCTTCATTTCGGAGCGGACGGTTGTGCAGTATGACGCCAAAAAGGAAGGAAAACGGCTGGAGCGGTGGCGCAAAATCGCCAAAGAAGCGGCGGAACAGGCGCATCGCAATCGCGTGCCGGACATCGGCGCTCCGTTATCGTGGAAACAGATGCTTATATTGGCCGAGCAAGCCGATCTTGCCCTGATCTGCCACGAGAAGGAAGAGACCGTGAACATGCGGGCCGTTTTGGCCCGGTTCTTGAGCGGGAAGAAGCGGGCCCGTGCGCCGGTGGCGCTTGTGGCCATCGGTCCGGAGGGAGGATTTACCGAACGGGAAGCCGCTGAGGCGGAAACCGCCGGTTTCGTGCCGGTCCGTCTGGGCCGAACCGTTTTGCGCACGGAAACCGCCGCAATGGTTGCCCTGACATGCATATTGTACGAATCTGGTGAAATGGGGGATTAGCCTATGCCCACAGTGGCTTTTCATACGTTAGGTTGCAAAGTGAACTTTTACGATACGGAAGCCATTTGGCAATTGTTCAAAAAAGCGGGATACGAGCAAGTTGATTTTGAGCAAACCGCCGATGTCTATCTGATCAATACCTGTACGGTAACGAATACCGGGGACAAAAAAAGCCGGCAAATGATCCGGCGGGCGATCCGCCGCAATCCGGATGCCGTCATCGCGGTGACGGGATGCTACGCGCAGACCTCGCCGGCGGAAGTGATGGCGATTCCCGGCGTCGACCTGGTGATCGGAAATCAGGACCGCGACAAAATCATCGATTACGTCAATCAGTTCCTGAAAGAACGGCAGCCGATCAACGCGGTGAGGAACATTATGAAGACGCGGGTGTTCGAGGAGATGGACGTGCCCGCATTTGCCGACCGCACCCGCGCTTTTTTGAAGATTCAGGAAGGGTGCAACAATTTTTGCACGTTCTGCATCATTCCCTGGTCGCGGGGGCTTTTGCGCAGCCGTTCCCCGGAAAACGTCATCCGGCAGGCAAAGATGTTGGTTCAGGCCGGTTACAGGGAAATCGTGCTTACCGGGATCCATACCGGCGGGTACGGGGAAGACCTGGAAAACTACAGCCTGGCGCAACTGCTTAAAGATTTGGACAAAGTGGACGGCTTGAAACGTCTCCGCATCAGTTCGATCGAAGCGAGCCAGATTACGGATGAAGTGCTGGATGTTCTGAACAGCTCAACGAAAATGTGCCGCCATTTGCATATTCCGCTGCAAGCCGGCGATGACCGGATTCTCGCCCGCATGAGAAGAAAATATACGACCGCGGAATATGCGGAAAAGATCGAACGGATCCGCAAGGTTATGCCGGAAGTGGCGATTACAACCGATGTCATTGTCGGGTTCCCCGGTGAAACGGAAGAAATGTTCCGCAACGGATACCGGTTTATGGAACAAATGCAGTTTTCGGAAATGCATGTGTTTCCTTACTCCAAACGGTCGGGAACTCCCGCCGCCCGGATGGACGGCCAGGTGGATGAGGAAACCAAAAACGGACGCGTCCACGAGCTGATCGATTTATCGGAACGTATGCAACTGGCCTATGCCCGCCGTTTTGCCGGAAAAACCCTGGAGGTTATCCCGGAAAGGGAAAGCAAGAGCGCTCCCGGAAGCGGTTGGATCATGGGCTATTCGGACAACTATTTGCAAGTTGTGTTCAAAGGTTCGGCCGAATGGATCGGCCAAGTGTGCAAGGTGAAAATCACCGAAGCGGGCGTAAACGAATGCCGGGGCGAATTTATGGGCCACACGGACACTTTGCCGGGCAAAGGAGGCGTGACGGATGAAAGAAATATCGGCAGGAGGCCTCGTGTATCGTAAAGTCGGAGAAGCGGTTGAAGTCCAGCTGATCCAGGACCGGTACGGCAAAATCGCCATGCCGAAAGGAAAAATGGAACCGGGCGAAACCGTGGAACAAACGGCGCTTAGGGAAATTGCCGAAGAAACCGGAATCGTCGGCGTCATCCGGAAACCGCTGGAAACGATCAGCTACCGGTATACTTCCGATGCCGGGCCCGTGGATAAAGAAGTCCACTATTTTCTCGTTGAGGCGGTTGGCGGCAAGCTGCAAGCCCAGTTGGAAGAAATCCGGGGCGTCGAATGGTTGAAGCCGGAAGATGCGTGGCGACGGCAAATTCAATCCGGTTACGGCAACCTCGACGGGGTCGTTCAAAAAGCGTTGCTGCAGTTGGGATATGAGGTGAGCGCGCGTGAGGACGGATACGGTCGCGCAGAGCATTGACCATACGCTTCTCAAGCCGTCGGCAGGCCGCAAGGCGATTCTCCGATTATGCGAGGAAGCGCTCCGCTACCGATTCAGAACCGTTTGTGTGAACAGCGTATGGGTCGGGCTTTGCCGCGAAGCGTTGGCCGGTACGGGGATCGGCATCAGCGCGGTGTGCGGTTTCCCGCTCGGGGCCATGGACACCCGCGCCAAATCGTACGAGGCGGCGCAGGCAGTCCGGAACGGAGCCACGGAAATCGATATGGTCATGCAAATCGGGCCGTTCCTCGAAGGCGACGAAGAGACGGTGCGCAGCGATATCGCCCAAGTCGTCAAAGCGGTCGAGGGGGGAGCCATCGTAAAGGTCATTCTTGAAACCGGGCTGTTGACAAAAGAACAAATCGTCTCCGCTTGCCGGTTGGCCGAGGAAGCGGGGGCGCACTTCGTCAAGACGTCGACCGGCTTTGGACCCGGCGGAGCTACGGAGGAAATTGTGCGGCTGATGAGGGGGAGCGTGTCGGAAGCGGTCGGCGTCAAGGCGTCCGGAGGCATACGGGACATTCGGACCGCGATCAGGATGCTTGAAGCGGGAGCCTCCAGGATCGGCACCAGTTCCGGCGTGGCGATCGTCAGCGGCCTGACGGGCGAAGACGCATATTAACATGTCTTCCGCGTGCTGATTTGCATATTAACCATTTCTTCCGCGTGTTGATTTTTTCGCCGTACGGTTCACCAGTGCCGGAAAACGCGCAAATAGCATAAAGGCAGGGCGCCGAGCGAACATATCACGTTGAACAACGTTTGCGCGTGCGCGATCTGGCTCGCGAAACCGCCGCCCCATAGAGCGCTCAGATCGCGCAGCAAGGGAATCAGGGGATAGAATAACACCGCCCCTCCGGCATTGAGCAATACGTGCGCCCAGGCGACCAGCTTTCCGTACTTGCCGCCGCCGACCGCGGCGAGCAGCGCGGTCCCGCACGTGCCGATGTTGGCGCCGATCGTTATCGCTATGCCCAGTTCGACATCAATCGCCTGCACCGAGGCAAGCCCCATGGTCATGGCAATGGTGGCGGCGCTGCTTTGGATGATGGCGGTCAACACGGTTCCCGCGATAATTCCCCAGAGCAAACTGTGCCCGGACTGCTCGACGAACCAGGCGAACAGTCCGCGGGACTTCAGTTCGGGCATGATGGATTGCATGATTTCCACGCCCATCAGGACGCAGGCAAAACCGCAAACCGCCAGGGCCGGGTAACGAAGTTTCAACAATAACGCCGCGGTTCCCGCGAATTTGGTCTTCCGTTCCGGCACAAGCCAACTGGCCAACCACAGCGGAGCCGCCGCAAGCAGGAGCGGGAGGGCAATTTTCGTAATATTCAGGCCGATCAGCTCTGTCGTGACGACGGTGCCGATGTTCGTCCCGAGAATCACGCCCAGGGTGTGAGGAAAACGGATTACCCCGGCATTGACCAGACCGATCGTAATGACCGTGATCGCGCTGCTGCTTTGGACCAGCGCCGTTAAGCCGGTTCCGGCGAGCATGCCGCGCAGAGGCGTTCCCGTAAACCGTTGGAGCAGGCTTTTCAGATAAGGGCCCGCCATGTTTCCCAGCGCCAGTTCCATCACTTTCATGCCGGCCAGAAAGATGACCAGACCCGTACACAGAGGAATCAAAATGTTTTCAAGCATACATCTGCCCCTCCCCTCAAGGTCGTCCGGGCGGACGGCCAAACGCCCTGTTCCCATATGTATATGACGTCCGACAGACAGGCATGATTTTTTTTAAACAGTCGGTTCACGAAAGGAGCATACTCGAGATGGATCATACTGCGAACGCCGCATTTTCGACATACAAGGATGCGCTCGGCTGGATCGTGGGATTGGAAACGTACGGCATGCGTCCGGGTCTGGAAAGAATGCGCCGGCTGATGGAAAAGTTGGGGCATCCGGAGCGAAGGCTGAAAGTCGTCCATGTGGCGGGAACGAACGGCAAAGGTTCCACTTGCGCATATTTAAGCAAAGTGCTGGAAATGAGCGGCTATGATGTCGGGACGTTTACCTCGCCTTATATCGGCAAATTTACCGACCGGATCCGGTACAACGGCGAGGACATTCCGGAAACGGAAGTCGTGAAGCTGGCCAACCTGATCAAACCGCTGGCCGACGAACTGGCCGCTTCGGAACTCGGTTCTCCGACCAAGTTCGAAGTATGCACCGCGCTGGCGATTTTGTACTTCGCCAAAGTCGTTTATCCGGATTACGTCATTTTGGAGACCGGACTGGGAGGACGCCTCGATTCGACCAATATTGTAACGCCTGTACTTACAATTATTACCAACGTCGGGCGTGATCATATGGACATTTTGGGCGATACGATAACGAAAATTGCCGAAGAAAAAGCGGGAATTATCAAATCCGGGGTACCGGTTGTCAGCGCGGCGGAACATCCGGAAGCGGTCGAAGTGCTGGCGCGCCGTTGCCGGGAAAAAATGAGCACATTATATTTGCTTGGCAAACAGTTTGCTTACGAATACAAAAACGGCGACTGGGATCGGCAAACGTTCAATTTTACGGGGCCGTTCCGCAGGCTCGACGGGCTGACCGTCTCCTTAAACGGCGAGCATCAGGTGAAAAACGCCGCGGTGGCCGTCATGGCGCTCGAGGTGTTGCGCCAATATTACGCCCTGATCTTTGAAGACGACGTACTGCAGGAAGCGTTGCGCAGCACCCGTTGGCCGGGCAGGCTGGAGATGATTCCGGGAACGCCGGCGCTCCTTTTGGACGGGGCGCACAACCCCGAAGGGGCGGAAGCGTTGGCGCACGCTTTGCGGCAGCATGGCCGGGGCAAAAAGCTTCATATGGCGATCGGAATGTTGGCGTCCAAAGATCACCGGAACTTCCTTAAGCCTCTTGTGCCCCTCGTCGATCATTGGATCGTGACGGAGCCCGATTTCCGCAATCCGCTTCCCGCCGGAGAACTGGGCGTTCTTGTGCGGGAGCTCCTGGATCAATCCGGCCGCAAGGCTCAGGTGGCCATCGTGCCGGAATGGAAGCAAGCGTTGCAACAGCTCAGGCAGTCCGCCGCCGCGGAGGACTTGGCCGTCGTTACCGGATCGCTCTATTTCATCGCGGATGCGCGGAGCTGGATTCTGAACGGGACGTTGCCGGAAAAAGGCTGGTAACGTTTCTGATTATTGAAGAAATGATTGAAAATGTTTTCATTTTTGTTACACAATTGAAATAAAAATGTTACGGTTCTATAACATCGCCTGGTTATATTATAGATAAGACCCCTTTTGAACATATATTTCCCTTGGAGCTTGTCGACGATTTCTGACAAGCTCCCTTTTTTATGCTACAATAAGCGAAGAATGGAAACTGCCGATTCATTTGCCTTCCGTCGAGTTTTGGAGGCTGGGTATGGGGATTCCGTTCTTCGCCTTAAGTTGAAACCGGGAAGTCCAGGTCGGGTTTTTGCGGTGATTCAGTTTCAAAGTCGGCCGCCGGGTCTTTACGGCCGGAATTCCCATCTCCCAGGCCATCAACAGCGAATCGACAGTCTCGAACGACAGGACAAGCAATCTTTTTCAGGATCAAAAGTTATGAGGATCGCCTATGCAATCCAATATCAGTACACGCAGGTGAGAACGGATGTCGATCCAACTCGTTATCGGCCGGGCCGGCAGCGGGAAAACCGCCTATTGTCTTGATTCGATCCGAAAGCGGCTGGAAGAATGCCCGGACGGCGAACCGTTGATTTTGCTTGTGCCGGAGCAGTCGACGTTTCAGGCGGAACGGGAACTCGTCGCCACACCCGGTTTGGCGGGAATCATCCGCGCGCAGGCGCTCAGTTTCCGCCGTCTGGCATGGAGAATCATGCAGGAGACGGGCGGCACCGCCCGCGTGCCGATCAACGATTCCGGCAAACAAATGCTGATACATAAAATTTTTCATGAAAACAGGGAACAGTTGCGGATCTTTCCCGCTTCCGCCGATCAGACAGGTTTTTTGGAACAAGTGTGCGAATTGTTCAACGAATGGAAAAGGTATCGGGTATCCGGCGAGCGGTTGAAGCGGTTTTTCACGGAACATGCCGGGCTGTTCGCCCGAAATTCGGCAAGGCTTAAGGACAAGATCCATGATTTAATGTTCGTATACGAACGGTTTGAAGACGAACTGTCGCGTTCGTATCTGGACGGGGAAGCGTGTCTGGACCATTTGGCCGCCCAGCTGAAAAACAGCGTGTATCTGCGCCGGGCGGAAATATGGGTCGACGGATTTTACGGCTTCACTCCCCAGGAATTCGCCGTTTTGGAACAAATGTGCATACATTGCCGCCATGTGACCGTTACGCTTTGTCTCGACCGCGAATATCATGCGGGGGACCGGTTGCATGACCTGGATCTGTTTCATCCGACGGCACGTACGATGATCGCTTTGCAGCAATTGGCCGACAAGGCCGGAGTCGAAAAAAAACCGGTGATCCGGCTCGGGGACGGCGGGTTGCCGCGGTTTCGGGAGAGTCCAATGCTGGCGGCTCTGGAGTCGCTTTTGTCCCGGCAGCGGACGAAACCGGAAGAGGATGGGCATCTGTCGCCACCGGCGATATCGGTTTACGAGGCGGCAAGCCGCAGGGCGGAAGTCGAAGGCGTTGCCAGAGAGATGATCCGTCTCGTGCGGGACTGCGGAATGCGTTGGCGGGATCTGGTTGTATGGGTAAGAAATATGGAAGCGTACGGCGATTTGTTGGAAAGCATTTTCGCCGAACACGGGATTCCTTATTTTCTGGATCAAAAAAAATCTCCCGCGCATCATCCGCTGATTGAATTTATCCGCTCCTCGCTTGAAGTCGTCGGGGGACGATGGCGATATGAAGCCGTATTCCGTTGCGTGAAGACGGAATTTTTATTTCCCCTGTACAGCGACGATATTGCGGAGGATCGGATCCGCCATCACCGGCATGTTGCCGATTTGCTGGAAAACTTCGTGCTCGCCGCCGGCATCCAGGGATCGCGCTGGACGGAGGAACGCCCTTGGGATTACCGGCTGCGCTACAATCTGGAGGATGAGGAAGAAAGAAACGGTACGGCAGACCGCGCCACTTTCGAACAGTTGGAGCGCTGCCGCCGCCAGGTGGCCGAACCGTTGTCCCGTTTTGAAAAGCGGATGGGACAAGCGCGGAACGTGCGCGAGATGGCAGAAGCGCTTTATTTGTTGCTCAGCGAGGTGCGGGTTCCGGACCGGCTGGAGCAATGGAGCCGGAATGCCATGGCCAAAGGCCGGGCGGAAAAAGCCCGCGAGCATGTGCAAGTGTGGGGCAGCGTGATCGACCTGCTGGATCAAATGGTGGAACTGTTGGGGGACGAGACGTTGCCGCTCAACCTCTTTACCGCTCTGGTGGAAAGCGGACTGGACAGTTTGCGGCTCGGGCATGTTCCGCCCGCTCTCGACCAGGTGCTGATCGCAAACATCGACCGGACGCGGCCGGCGCAGATGAAATGCGCATTCGTCATCGGCGTGAATGAAGGCGTATTGCCCGCGCGGATTAGCGAAGAAGGGATACTGACCGAGGCGGAACGGGAAGTTTTGCTCGATTCCGGCCTGCCGATGGCGGAGGGAAGCCGCAGGAGGCTGCTCGACGAACAGTTCGTGATCTATACGGTGTTTTGCTCACCGAGCCGCCGTTTGTGGATAAGCTATCCGCTGGCCGATGAAGAAGGAAAGTCGCTTTTTCCTTCCGGGATTGTCCGCCGTCTGCGGCGGTATTTTCCCCGATTGGCGGTGCAGACGTTGGCAGCCGAACCGGCCGAAGGAATGGAAGAGGCGCAGCAGTTGAACTATATCGCCCATCCGATGCGCGCGCTTTCCTATTTGACCGCTCAGCTTAGACAGTGGATGGCGGGCGGGCGGATGTCCCCTCTCTGGTGGGACGTCTACAACTGGTTTGCGGAACGTCCGGAATGGCGCGGCAGGCTAAAGCGGGTGGCGCCTTCCCTGTTTTACGCCAATACGGAATCTCCTCTGGCCAATCCGACGAGCCTGCATTTGTACGGCCAGCCGGTCCGCATGAGCGTCTCCCGCATGGAACGTTACGCTGCCTGCCCTTTTTCCCATTTTCTTGCGCATGGTTTGCAATTGAAGGAACGGCGGATATACCGTCTTGCCGCCCCGGATATCGGACAGTTGTACCACGCCGTTTTAAGCGAAATCGCCCGCGGGTTGCAGGAAGAAGGGACGGATTGGGGGCAACTGACGGAGGAACAGTTGCGCGGGCGCGCCTCCATGATCGTTGACCGTTTGTCTCCCCGTTTGCAGAGCGAAATTTTGCTGAGTTCGGAACGCTACCGGTTCATTGCCCGCAAGCTGAAGACCGTTGTCGGAACAGCGGCGGCCGTTCTGGGAGAACATGCCCGGCGCAGCGCTTTTCGTCCGGTCGGGGTGGAACTGAAGTTTGGCGAAGGGCAAACGTTGCCTTCGCTGTCTCTTCCCCTGGATGACGGCCGCACGATGCTCATTCACGGCCGCATTGACCGGGTGGACCGTGCCGACGGGGAGTTCGGGACGCTGCTCCGCATTATTGACTACAAATCAAGCCGGACATCGATGAGGCTGCCTGAATTGTATTACGGATTGTCGTTGCAGTTGCTCATTTACCTTGACGTCGTGTTGACCCATGCGCCGATGTGGCTCGGCCAGGGGGCGCTACCGGCGGGCGCGCTTTATTTTCATGTCCACAATCCGGTCATCGCCGGCAATAACGCCCTCCCTCCGGAGAAAGCGCGGGCCGAATGGAACAAACGGTTTAAAATGCGCGGCCTTGTTCTCTCGGACAAAGAAGCGGTGCTGTTAATGGACAAAGGCCTTGAAGGCGCGGGCGGAACTTCATCCGTCATCCCCGTCGCCATCAAATCCGACGGACAATTTTACAAGTCGTCCTCCGTCGCCACCTTGAAGCAGTGGAACAACTTGCGGAATTATGTCCGGAACATGGCCAGGCAAATCGGCAACGGGATCGCGCAAGGGGATGTCCGCATCGCGCCGTATCGCCTTGCGCGGAAAGTTCCGTGCGAAACGTGCGCTTACAAGGCGGTATGCCAATTCGACCCGTTGATTGCCGGGAATGAATACCGCCAATTTGCAACGCTGGAGAAGGAAACGGTATGGCGTTTGATCGAACGGGAAGTTGGCGTTCCGGTCATGGAAGAGACGGTGCACGGAACAGACCGCGCCAACGATAACCACAGGGAAGGGGGCGGCGGCCATGACAGATAGGAGAGAAAAACCGGCCGGCAGTTCCTGGACGGACGACCAGTGGGCGGCGATTACCCTCCGCGGCGGCAATTTGCTGGTCGCAGCGGCAGCCGGAGCGGGAAAAACGGCGGTTTTGGTCGAACGCATCATACGACGCATTACGGACGAGCGGGACCCTGTCGACATCGACCGGCTGTTGGTGGCGACCTTTACGAATGCGGCGGCGGCGGAAATGCGCGACCGGATCCGCGAAGCATTGGAAAAGGAATTGCAGCAAAATCCCGAATCCGCCCACGTTGGCCGCCAGCTTGCGTTGTTGGGACGGGCGCAGATTACCACGCTGCACTCGTTTTGCCAGGAAGTGATCCGGCGCCACGGACATGCCATCCGGCTGGATCCCGGCTTTCGCGTCGCGAACGAAACGGAAGCCCAGCTTATCAAACAGGACGTTTTGGACGAATTGTTCGAACAACTTTATGCGGAGAATGGGGAAGACAGCGAGTTTTGGCGGCTGGCCGAATGGTTCGGAGGAGAACGCGGGGATGAAGGATTGTCGGGACTGGTTCTCCAATTGTACGAATATTCCCGCAGCCATCCGTGGCCGGAACATTGGTTACAGGAGATGGCCGGACTTTTCCTTGCCGCCCGGGAGGAGAACGGAACCGGCAATCCGTGGCTGGAAAGTCTGATCGAGGATGTTCGCCTGGAGCTTGACGGCGTGGAAGCTTTGCTCGGGCAAGCGCTTCTGTTGGCCGAAAAACCGGGGGGGCCCAAGCCGTATGCCGAGACTCTCCGGGAAGACATGGAGGCAATCGCGCGCTTGCGGGAAGCGGCCCGGAAAGATTGGAACGAATTGTTTGCCGCTTTTCAAAACGTCCGGTTCGGAAAACTGAAGGCGTGCCGCGGCGATCACTTTGACAAGGCGTTGCAGGAACAGGCCAGGCAGCTTCGCGGCCGGGCGAAGGAACAACTCGGCGCCCTCAGGGAAGAACTGTTTACCCGTTCATGGCCGGATTACCGCGCGGAACTGGCGGAGATGGCGCCGCTGTTGCAACATCTCGTCGGCATCGTCAACGCGTTCGCCCGTAATTACCGGCGGGAGAAGGCCCGCAAAAATGTCGTCGACTTCTCCGATCTGGAACATTATTGCCTGGAAATCTTGCGGGATTCCGCTTCAACGCCCGGGAATCTGGTTCCTTCGGCCGTGGCGTCGGAGTACCGCGAGCAGTTTGTGGAAATTTTGCTCGACGAATACCAGGACACGAACCAGGTTCAGGAATCGATCGTCGAATTGATATCCCGCAAGCCCCGGGGAAATTGTTTTATGGTCGGGGACGTGAAACAGAGCATTTACCGTTTCCGCCTTGCCGAGCCGGGCCTGTTTTTGCAAAAATACCGGACGTACGCAGGTTTGAAAGACCTGAAAGGACCGGAGCAAGAGCAGTCCGGAGAAGGGCGGGGAACGGGCGCCAACAAGGAGGCGGAAGGCCGGGAGCACATAGGGACGCGAATCGATTTGGCCCAAAATTTCCGCAGCCGGCGCGAAGTGATCGACGGGGTTAATTTCGTGTTCCGGCAAGTGATGGACGAACGGGTCGGAGAAATCGGCTATGACGGGAATGCCGAACTTGTGGCGGGTGCCGGTTATCCGGATGCGCCTCCGGGCCGGGCTTTCGATTACGCGGTGGAACTGGCGATTTTGGAAAAGGATCGGGACGAAAGCGGACGAAGGGACGGGGAAAACGGTACGGGAGCGGAATACGCGGAAGAAGACGACGATTCGGCGGAGAATTACGCGGAAGATGAGGCGGAACAAGAAAAGACGGAGTTGGAATCCGTCCGGATGGAAGCGAGATATATCGCAGCCCGCATTTTGGAACTAACGGGGAAAAACGGGAGCGGGACGCCTCCTTTTCAGGTTTACGACAAGAAAACAGCGGGGATGCGCCCGGTCACCTTCCGCGATATGGTCATCCTGCTGCGGTCGGCGGAGCAATGGGCCCCCGTCCTGACCGAGGAATTGCGCGCCCAGGGCATTCCCGCCTACGCCGAACTGAGCACCGGCTATTTCGGCTCGACGGAGATCGAAGTCATGCTGTCCCTGCTGTCATTGATCGACAATCCGGTTCAGGACATACCGCTGGCCAGCGTTCTGAGGTCGCCGATCGTCGGTCTGACCGCGGAACATTTGGCGCAAATCCGCATCCGGTCCAAAGGGGTTTCGTTTTATGAAGCCGTGATGAATTATGCGGGATTTCGGACAGGACAATTGAAGGCGCGGGATCGGAACGGAGCGGAAGCCTCCCCGGGTGACGGACGCAACGGAGTTTCCGGCGGTCTGGACGAAGGTGCTTGCGGCCCGGACGAGGGTGTCGGTGGTTCGAACGAGGGTGTCGGGGGTCCGGACGAAGGGCTTCCCGTCGATCCCGACTTGCGGAATCGATTGGCCGGATTCATCAGGCAGTTGGAACAATGGCGGGAAGAGGCGCGCCAAGGCTCCCTGTCCGGGCTGATATGGAAATTGTACGGGCAAACCGGATATTACGATTTTGTCGGCGGATTGCCCGGGGGATTGCAGCGGCAGGCCAATTTGCGGGCGTTGTATGACCGCGCGCGCCAATATGAAGCGACGTCGTTCCGCGGGTTGTTCCGTTTCTTGCGCTTTATCGGGCGGTTGAAAGATAGCGGGGGCGATCTGGGAACCGCCCGCGCCCTTGGCGAGCAGGAAGACGTCGTGCGGATTATGACGATCCACAAGAGCAAGGGATTGGAATTTCCGGTTGTCTTTGTCGCCGGTTTGGCCAAATTATTCAACATGCAAGATTTGCACGCCCCCTTTCTTATGCACCGGCAACTCGGTTTCGGCCCCAAATTCACCGATTTGCAAAACCGGGTAAGCTATCCGTCGCTTCCCGCATTAGCCATTCGCCGCCGCATGCGCAGGGAACTGCTGGCGGAGGAAATGCGGGTGTTGTATGTGGCGCTGACCCGCGCTCGCGAAAAACTGTATCTCATCGGAACGGTCAAAGCGGCGGACAAGCTTCTTTCCGCCTGGGCGCGTCATCTCCGGCATGACGATTGGAAGTTGCCGCCGTATGAACTGGCGCAAGCCCGCTGTTATCTCGACTGGATCGGCCCGGCGGTCATCCGCCATCCGCTGGCCGCTTTGCTGCGCGAACGCGCGGGAGCAAGCGACTCCCGTTCCGTTCCTTCCTGCATGGCCAAAGAGACGTCCGTCTGGAATGTTCATATCGCCCCGGCTGAACTTTTCCGGCTCCAGGCGGCGGCCGCTCAGGCTCATGTACGGGAAGAGGACGGACTTATTCAATCGGTAAAGCGGCTTGAGGCGGCCTCCGGTATGGAATCGCCCTACCGTGCGGAGATCGGCCGGAGATTGTCCTGGCGGGATCCCATGCCGGAATGGAGCGTTTATTTTGCCAAAACGTCCGTCACGGAGTTGAAGCGGTTGTCCGATTACGCCATGGCGCATTTGTTTTCCGGGACGGAGGAGGATGTGCCGCTGCTCCCCGAAGCAGGGGAAGGGGGACCCGGAGCTTTGGCGCCATCCGGTTTCGCTTTCCCGTCCGGACTGAATGCGGCGCCGGCCGGCAACAGTCGGTCCCCGGCCGGATCTTTGGCCCTGCGCAGGCCGCGGTTTATGGAGAAGCTCGAGCTGACGCCGGCTGAACGGGGAACCGTGGTTCATACCGTTATGCAGCATATCCCGTTGAACGGTGAAGTGACGGAAGAAACCGTTCAGGATACGGTCCGCAGATTGCTTGACCGGCAGCTGCTTACGCAAGAACAGGCCGAGGCGGTCGATCCGGAAGCCATTTGCGGATTTTTCCGCCATGAAGTCGGGCGCCGCCTGCTCCGCGCCAGGCAGGTATACCGGGAAGTCCCGTTCAGTTACGGCCTCAGCGCGCAGGATGCGTACCGGATCTTTCAACCGGGAGCGGAACATGAGACGGTGCTTGTGCAAGGGGTGATCGATTGCCTTTTTGCTGAAGAAGAGGGTTTCGTATTGGTCGATTACAAGACGGATGCGGTGGGCGACGGGCGGTTGGAATATTTGACAAACCGTTACTCCATGCAGATTGGGCTTTACGCCCGCGCGGTCGAACAAATCTGGAAACGTCCGGTCATTCATAAGTACTTATACTTTTTCGACGGGGGGCATGTCGTACCGGTGTGATCCGGACGTTTTGGACGGTTTCTCAAGACGCCGTATCTTTCTCCGGACACCGTATCCGAAGAAGCCGTACCGGATAAGGCCGGCTTTCGGAACTTGCCCGGGGTCTGTCCGGCGAACATGTTCCGGTAATTTACAGGATGGGGAATTCCGGTCTTTACTTCCGTTGCCGCGGAAGCGGAACATGGGAAGATGCCTGTAAGAAGCGACTTTGAAACGAAAATGGAGACAAACGAAAATGGGAGACTGTCGATACTGTCGATCCATTAAGGATCCTTATTTGTTTCAAATGGCCGGTATTCATTTTTTAACGGACCCAGAGAGACTGTCGATTGATTGTGCAAAATGAGCAGATAGTGAAATGACAGCCTTCCGGCGAGTTTGGCTTTCCATTCCTTACCTCTTACGTTTTTTGTTGAATCAAGGAATGGAAAACAAGATGTTGGAGCGAAGGAAGGCAACATTTCACGTAAAGCCATATATTTTTGCACCATCAACAATGAATCGATAGTCTCCCAGATGCACTTATTTCCGCTAAAGGCCGTCATTTCCGTTTCGTTTTTGCTGAATAAGGTCTTCCGAGTCCGTGCGCGCCTGGCCAATGCTAGGCATAGCTAGCTGAAACCAAGCCAGGCATAGCTAACTGAAAAAATTTCTTTTTGGCTTCGCCGGGCAGACTCCCATAAGACAGCCTGAGCGATAAAGAGGCCTTGAACACGTCGCTTTGGGAGGGATCAAACCATGCGGATTTTACATACGGCCGATTGGCATTTGGGACGGACGCTTGAAGGGCGCAGCCGTCTCGAAGAGCAGGCCGCCTTTATTGACGAATTGGTCGGGATTGTGAACGATCAGGGCATCGATGTCGTTTTAATGGCCGGGGATGTTTACGATTCGGTCAATCCGCCGGCCGCGGCGGAACAGTTGTTTTTTGAAGCCCTGACCCGTTTGGCCGATGGCGGGAGGCGCCATGTGCTGGTCATTGCCGGAAACCACGACCATCCGGACCGATTGGCCGCATCATCTCCCTTAGCCCGGGAGCAGCGTATCGTGCTGAAAGGTTTGCCGGAACCGGGACTGATTCGTCTTGATGTGCCCCGGACGGGCGAACGCGCGCTCGTGTATGCCTTGCCCTACCCTTCGGAATCGCGTTTGCGCACTTTACTTGCGGACCTGGCGGATGAAGAACATTTGCGCATTGCGTATTCCGAGCGGATCCGGAAACTTGTCGCAGACGAAACGCGGTTTTTCGGACCGGACACGGTTAACCTGGTGGTCAGCCACTTGTACGCTTTTGGCGGTGCGGAATCGGATTCGGAGCGTCCGATTCAAGTGGGCGGCGCCTATACGGTCGATACCAGCGCGCTTTGTGCCGGGGCGCAATATGTCGCGCTCGGCCATTTGCACAGGCCGCAGACGCTAAAAGCCCCCGTGCCCGTACGCTATTCGGGCTCACCGCTGGCCTACAGCTTCTCCGAAGCCGGACAGAGCAAGTCGGTGACGGTATTGGACATCTCTCCCGGCCAGCAAGTCCCCGCTTCGATGGAAGAAGTATGGCTCGCCAGCGGGAGGCCGCTGGTGCGCTGGAAAGCGGTTCGCGGCCTGGAGGAAGTGTATGGCTGGCTGGACGAAGGCCGGGATGCGAGGGCCTGGATCGATCTGGAGATCCACATGACCGAGTCGCTTACCGTGGAGCAAATCCAGAAGCTGCGTTCCCTCCATGCGGGAATCGTCCATATCCGGCCGGTCTATCCCGAGGCGGATTCCGTCCGGGAAGAATCGGCCGCGCAAGCCGACTTGCCGCTGGATGAATTGTTTCGCCGTTTTTACGCGAGGCAAACGGGCGGTGCCCAGCCGGAACCGGAACTTGTGCGTCTTTTTCTGGAGCTGGCGCAGGAAGAAGAACCGACAGAGGCAAGGGAGGAGTAACCAGGAATGAGGCCGATTTCGTTATCGCTTGCCGGCCTGCAAAGTTACCGGGAAGTCCAGACAGTGGATTTCACCCGTTTATGCGATGCCGGCGTATTCGGGATATTCGGCCCGACCGGAAGCGGCAAATCGACGATCCTCGATGCAATGACGCTGGCTTTGTACGGCAGCGTGGTACGGGCGTTCAAAGATACCCAGGGAATCATGAATCAGGCGGAAGATACCCTTTCCGTCAGCTTTACTTTTGAACTCGGAAACGGCGAGGGCATCAGGAGATATTCGGTGGAGCGGCAGTATAAGAGAAGCGGCGACGTTTCGGTCAAAAATACGGTCAGCCGTCTCGTCCTGCTTCAACAGGACGGCACGCCGGTCGTTCTGGCCGATAAAAACGGCGAAGTCAACGCGCAGATCCAACAGATTCTCGGACTGACCATGGAAGATTTTACGAGAGCGGTTGTGTTGCCCCAGGGAAAATTCGCCGAGTTTCTGACGCTGAAAGGCAGCGAAAGGCGTCAAATGTTGCAGCGTCTTTTCAATCTTGAGTCTTACGGAGACCGGTTAAATGCCAAAGTGAACGCGCGGCTGAAAGAAACCGAAGCCGGCGTCAGACAAATTGCCGCGTGGCAACAGGGGTTGGGAGACGCTTCGGAACAAGCGTTAGCCTCCGCGGAAGCGCGCCTCAGACAGGCGGCCGGGCTGGCCGCAGAACGGCGCCGGCTGCTTGACGAAGGAAAAATCCGCTATGAGGAACGAAAGCGGGTCAGAGAATGGCAAAAGGAAAAACACGAGCTGGAAAGCAAGCTGGACCAGTTGAAACGGCGGGAGGAAATCATCCGTGCCAGAGAGCGCCGGTTGATACTGGGCGAACAAGCCGAACGGCTGCTTCCGTATTTGGAGGCGTGGGAAGGCGCGAAAACGGAATGGTCGCAAAGTTCGGCACATTTGAAATCTGCGGAGGAAGAGCTCCGGCAGGCGGCAAGGGAATGTGAGCAGGCGGAACGGCTGTACGAGGAAGCCCGGCAGTCACTGGCATCGGAAGAAGCTCCGCTCGTTGTACGGCTTGAACGGCTTAAGCAGGCACGGTTGATCCGCGATGAACTGGCCCGGCTCATGTCCCTGGAACGGGAATTGGCAAAGCGGCGGCACGAATGGCACAAGCTTTGGGAAGAGGCTTCGGCCAACCTGAAATCCGAAGAAACGACGCGGGAAAAGGCACTTGCGAAACAGGCGGCCCTTAAAGAACAGTTGCGTGCCAGCGAAGTAAGCGCAGCCTGGAAGCAGAGGGTGCAACAGGCGTATGCCGACAAGCAAAAACTGGACCATCTTCGCCGCGAATGGAAAGAATGGAACGCTCAGCGGATCACGAATGAAACGCAACTGCAGGCTTTGTCCGAAAAATGCTCGCAGTTGGAAGCGGAACGAAACCGCCGTCTGACCCGTTTGCAATCATGGCACCAATGGCTGGCGGAACAGGACAGGGCCGCGCGGCAATCCGCCGAAGCGGCGGACCGGATATATCGTCTTCTGTCCGCGGCGATCGGGCATATCAAGGAAGAGGCCGGAAAGAACGAAGTGCGCCGTCTGGCCGCTCATTTGGCCAAACAATTGTCGCCGGGGGAAGCGTGTCCGGTGTGCGGTTCGCGCGAACATCCTTTGCCGGCCCGTCCCGGCCAGGAGGAGACGGTTTCCGCAGAACAGCTGGATCAAGCCGAGGCGTTGCTGCGGAAGGCGGAAACGGCCGGATTGCGCGCGCAACAACTTCAGCTTTTGCTGGATGCCGCCATGCGGCACATCAGGCTGACCGTGCCGGAAGAATCGGCACCGTTTTCCGTTCCTGAGAAGGGCGCGCCGCATGAAGGTGTTGCTGGCCGTGTTCCGGAAGCGGCGGCTTCTTTGCAGACCGTCTCCGGCCTCTCGCATTCCGCTTTTTCGCACGAAACAAACATCCCGGCGGTTTTGGAGGAAGCGGAACAAGTATTGCGTGAAGTGTCGGACTGGCTGGAAAGCGGCCTGAAGTCGGCGGCACAGTCAGACCGCCAGGTCAGGGAAGAGACGCGGGAGGTATCGGAACTTTCCGCGCGGCTCCGGGATCTTCATTCCCGACATGACGCTCTCGGGAAACTCGTTTCCTCTCTGGCGGACCGGGAGACGGCCGCAAGGCAAGCATGCGAAGCGCTGGAAAACGAATGGCGCGGGAAATTTCCGGATCTTCGGCCCGAAACGGTGCAGGATCAATGGAATGCATTGAGCGAACTTGAGGAGAAGGCGGAACAGCTCCGCAGCCGCCTGGAAAAAAGCAACGCCTTCATCGACGACCTGCTTCTCAGAATTCAAACTGTAAGGCAGCGTCTGGCCGATTTGGAGAAAGAACAGGCGGGGCTTGCCGCACAACTTGCGGCGCTTGCCGACAGAATTGCGGAGAAGCGGCGGGAACTGCAAAACAGTGTAGGCGAAGAGGACGTAGACAAGCTCGTAAGGGAAGCGGAGGCGCGGTTGTCCGCTCTGCGCCGTGCCGAACAGGAACGCAAGCAGTCCCGCGAATTGGCGTCAAGGAAGCGGCAGTTGGCCGAAAACCGGCACAGCGCCGCCCGCCAGGCATTTGCTTTGGCCTCTGAAGCGCTGAAGAAAAAAGAGAAGCAGTGGCAAGAAGTGTTGGCGCGTTCTCCCTTTCACGGAGAACAGGACGTCAAAGCCGCGTATGTCGCCGAACCGGACAAGGCAACCTGGACGGCGGAGGTGAAAGAGCACCGGGAACAGGAGCGGAGGTTGTCGGATTCCCTGCAACGCATCGAAGCGCTGTTGGCGGGGCGTTCGGTTTCGGACGAGGAATGGTCGGCCGAGGAAGAAAGATACCGGGCTTTGCAGGAAGCTGACGAATTGGCGCTCAAGGAGAAGGCGAAGGCGGAACGCGATCTGGAAGAACTGAAGTCGAAACATGAACGCTGGCTGGAACTGGAACGTCAGCGTCTGGAATTGGAAGAACTGCGCGAAAGGCTCGCCCGGTTGCAATCGGTACTTAAGGCCAACGCATTCGTGGAATTTATCGCCGAAGAACAGTTGTTGCAGGTAAGCCGCGCCGCCTCTAAGCGGCTGGGGCAATTGACGCGCCAAAGGTACGCCCTGGAGGTTGATTCCGGCGGGGGATTTGTCATCCGCGACGAAGCGAACGGGGGGATGCGCCGGCCTGTATCGACATTGTCCGGCGGGGAAACTTTTCTTGCCTCATTGGCCCTGTCTTTGGCGTTATCGGAGCAAATCCAGCTGCGCGGCCGTTATCCGCTGGAGTTTTTCTTTCTGGACGAAGGATTTGGAACGCTCGATCCCGAATTGCTCGAGACGGTCGTAACCGCCCTGGAAAGGTTGCATCTTGACCGGCTGACTGTGGGCGTGATCAGTCACGTTGCCGAATTGCGAGCCCGCTTGCCGAGGCGTCTTGTCGTCACTCCCGCCGAACCGGCTGGGCGCGGCAGCCGCATTTCGCTGGAAAGTTTGTAAATGGAAACGGATTTGTCATATTTCCGGTCATGCGAACGTACTCTAACCGTGGAGATAATTTTTTCCCAATCCTACCGGAAGACGATCGGAGTTAAACAGACATAATGCATCTGCAACGGATCCGGCAACATCTCCTCATCATTAAAATTGAGCGGGTGGTGTTTGTTGTGGAAATGTTGATTGCGCTTGCGGTCGCGGTTGTCATCGTTGCATTGGCCGTGCGGCAGAGCCGGAAATGGCAAACCGTGTTTTCGGCAACCGGCAAAAATGCGGAACAAGCGGAAGCGAAGATGGCTTATCTCAGGTCGCATGGCATAAAATGCAAACTGAAAACGGGAGCGGGGCCGGAAACAAACGGTATTCAAGGGATGGGGGACGGCAGCCGGAAAGCGGTGCTGAAAGTGCATAAGAACGATGTGGAGAAAGCGGCGGATTTGCTAAAACAGTACAGCGAGGAATAGGAGTCTGTCGATTTATTGTGAAAATGAGCAGAAAGTGAAATGATTGCCTTCCGTCGAGTTTTGGCTTTCCATTCCTTTCCTCTAAACCCAACAACAGCGAATCGACAGCCTCAATAGTGAAGATAACACCGTCGGACAACAGTTGGAAAATATTATAAGCCACCGAAACAAAAGGGCTGCTCCCGGCACGGTTTATACGCCGGCCGGGGCAGCCGCTTTCGCTTCCTGCATGATCATTTTGGCAACCTGGCGCGCGCTGGAAAACGCCCTCTCGGCCAGTTCTCCTTTTCCGGCACAGCCGTCGCCGCAAAAATAGAAAGGAACCTGATCGATACGAACCGGCAGCAACCGGTTCGTAATAATGTTTTTCACACTGGCGACCATCGCTTTTCTCGACATCCGCCTTACGGTGACCTGTTCGCGCCAGCCGGGATAATACCGGTCGAAAAGCTGTTCCATGCGCTGCATTTTTTCATCCAAATAATTTTTGCGGTCTTCGTCGTTTTCCAGGCCATCGCTCAAATAGGCAATTCCTTGCAGCAATTGGCCCCCTTCGGGCACCAGCGTGTGATCGGTGGCCGACACGTCGCTGATAAACATTTTTTCGTCCATGTCGCTAATGTAATTGAACGGTCTGGCTACGACGCGGCTGAAACCGACATCGTAGATCAGCACTTCGGTCGGCGTGTTTTTCCCGTATTTCGCCAGGAAAGGCCCCCAAGGAGTGTCTTCCAACAGCTTGCACACTTGCTGTACGGGCATGGCGAATACGACGATGTCAAAAGCCGCTTCCCGCTGCTTCGTTTTCAGGATATACCGCCCGTCTTCGTAACGGATTGTTTCCACAGGTTCTTTGCGGGCGATTTCCCAACGTCCGGACGTTTCGATTTTTTGCCCCAGCTGGTTGGTGATGACCGCCCAACTGCCGAGAATATAGTTGACCGGTTTGGCGGACATAAACAAGTTGTGGTAATATTCGGCGATGACATGACCCGGAACTTTTCTCGCGTCATCGGGGCTGATGAAAAAATTGGAACAAACAAAATGCTCCCACAGTTCCTTAATATTCTCGTCGGAATGCGATTCGGCAAGGTAATCTCCCAGGGTGGGATAATTTTTAAGCGCATGGATGTTGGCGATAATCGCGGCAGCCTCTCCGACAAAACGGACTTTTTGCATCGTGCCCAGCAAATTGGTGCGGACGATATTGACGAAATCCAGCGGGGCCTGGGTCAGCCGTCCGTTTTTGGCGTACATGATTTTTCTTTTGTCGACTTGCTTGCTGCTGAATGTCAGGCCAAGTTCTTTTTCCATATTTGTAATCGTATGGCGGTCAATGCCGTATATCGCGTGGGCGCCGTAATTCAGCGTAAATCCCGATTTTTCGTAAGTAAAAGCTCTCCCGCCGAGATGCTGATTTTTCTCAAACAACGTCCCTTCAATAGAAGGGTCTTGGGACAAGTAAGCGCCTGCCGTCAAACCGGCCAGTCCGCCGCCGATAACCGCAACGTTCATTTTTTTCTTCTCCTTTTCAATAACGGGATAGGATACGGGTTTTGCGGGTCCCGCTGCGCGCAGGCCCGACCAGACGACCGCCAAATTTTGGCGCATCGATTTCATTAAATCGCAATCTTCCGCGGTGCTCCATAACTGTAGTGTTCCTACATAAACGGATAATAACAACTCTGCTTTTTGTTCGTCCGGCAACCAATGCAACAAGCTTTCAAGCAAATATTGCGACCGTTTTTTTTCCTCGGAATGCAGTTCCTGATTAATCAGCGCGATATTCAACAGGGTGGGCACAAGCTTTTTGTATGGCATGACAATGGCCGCCAAATCCAGAAACAGCCGGTTGATATGGTCTTCGAGGGACGGGACTTTTGAAGTCGGGTATTGGCGCCATTGCCGGATCAGATCCCGTTGCTTCCGGTATATTTCCAGAACGATATCTTCCTTGCTCTGAAAATAATGGTAGAACGTGCCCTTTGATGTATTGGTTGCCGCGATGATCTCGTCCACCGAAACATGTTCATATCCCCGTTCATTAAACATGCGAAGTGCCACTTCGATGACGTAATCGCGTTTTTTTCTTGTCGAAGCGCGCATCATTTTCAAGCGCCACACCTCCGGAGGGGCGTTTTTTGCATCTTAAAATTTATTTGCAACTTTTGTTTGCATCTTCCAAGGTACCCGCAAGGATCCCTGCGCTGCGATTTCATCCTGAATCCGTATGTTCACAGTTTTTTCATCAGTCGGTTTTATTATATTCCAAATTAGACTCGGAGTCTATTTTTAATTAGACTATAAGTCTAAATATTGGTGGTGCCGCCTGATTGAGCGGCGTTGTCTGCGGGCGTTTTCCTTTTCGTAAAGCCGGTTGGACGAACGGGCCGTTTTTGGGTATGATGTAGAAAAGACCAGCATATTTTGAAATAGGAGGTTGCCTGTATGGATTGTATTTTTTGCAAAATTGCGGAAGGATCGGTTCCGTCCAACAAAGTGTACGAGGACGAACGGGTGTTGGCGTTTCATGACATCAATCCTGTAGCCCCTGTACATATCCTGGTCATCCCGAAGAAACATATTCCTTCGTTGAATGATGTGGAGTCGGGAGACTGGGGGCTGATCGGCGAACTGTTGCGGGTATCCCGGCAATTGGCGCAACAAACCGGCATTGACGCGAGCGGATTCCGCATTGTGAACAATTGCGGGAAAGATGGCGGCCAGGAAGTGTTCCATCTGCATTTTCATCTGATCGGCGGAACGAAGCTGGGGCCGATCATAAGCCGCGAACGGTAAGGTGTAAAAGTTCTTTCAATGGAAGGGGTTTTTAGTTCAGGTTGACACCCCCTTTCTGTTTAACATATAATGAAGTTTGATAAAAAGCGTAAATTTGTCTTGGACGGTCTGCTCGGAGGGAGGGAAATCTGGTGTCTGAAACTCGAGTACGTAAAAATGAAACCATTGACGCAGCACTCCGCCGCTTTAAACGGTCCATCGCGAGAGATGGCGTACTTGCGGAGATCAAAAAGCGCAAGCACTATGAGAAACCCAGCGTCAAACGCAAGAAGAAGTCTGAGGCCGCACGCAAAAGAAAATATTAACGCAGTCTGATGCGACTGTTGGTGAAGTTCCCTTTCCTTCGGAGAACCGCGCATGGATTGTGATCCCATTATGCAGGCAGACCTTGACAAATACGGAGAATCTCAATTGTTTTCAGAACCTTGTCATCGCGGATGAACAAGTCAGGAGGCGGCCATATGAGTTTAAGCGAACGATTGAATGAAGATATGAAGCAGGCGATGAAGAGCCAGGATAAATTCAGGCTTTCCGTGATCCGCATGATGCGTTCGGCTATCAAAAACGTTGAGATAGATCAGCGAAAAACATTGAACGACGATGAAGTGCTGGAAATTCTCAGCCGTGAAGTCAAACAGCGCAAAGATGCGCTTCAAGAATTCGAGAAAGCCGGCCGTTCCGATCTGGTGGAATCGGTAAATGCGGAAATTGAAATTATCGGCCAATATCTTCCGAAGCAGCTCAGCGAAGAAGAAATCAGGGCACTCGTGCAAGAGACGATCCGAGAAGTCGGTGCTTCCGCCAAATCGGATATAGGCAAAGTAATGGGAGCATTGATGCCCAAAGTGAAAGGCCGCGCCGACGGGAAGCTCGTCAACCGGCTCGTCTCGGAACTTCTGCAATAATTTGCCGGCGAAGAAAGCACTCCTGTATGGAGTGCTTTTTGCATGAATTTTGGAACATCGGCGTATCCTTTGCGTAGTAGTTTATATATGGCAAGTTTCCATATGGCAAGTCGAAATTTTAAGGTTTGCAGAAAAGGGGGGAAGAAGATTGCAATGGAAGCGGATCATCGGCAAGCCGGGCAGAGGTTTCCTTTATTTGATCCTTACGGCTTTTCTTTTGTTTTCCCTTCCGGCGGCTTATGCGGAAGACCAGCCGGAAACGGGCGATAACAGCCAGTCTGTCCGGCTCGTCTACGTCGTTCCGGTTCACCAGAAGATCGAGACGGGATTGCAAAAGTTTTTATCCAGGGCTTTCGCCGAAGCGGAGTCCGTGCATGCCGATTATGTCGTTCTGGACATCAACACATTTGGCGGCCGTCTCGATGCGGCAATCGAAATCGGCGAACTCATCCGGATGAGCGAAGTGCGGACGGTCGCGTTCATCCACGGCAAAGCGGTGTCCGCAGGCAGTTATATCGCGCTGAATGCGGACCGGATTGTCATGGAACCCGGAAGTACCATCGGTTCCGCTTCGGTCGTGGATATTGCCGGCAACGAAGTGGAAGATCCGAAAATCATTTCCCATTGGGTCAGCGAAATGAAAGCGGCGGCGCAGGCGGGAAACCGCGATCCGCTTATCGCGGAAGGGATGGTCGACAAAAATGTGGTCGTTCCGCTTCCGGAACTAAACCGGACGAAGGAGAAAGGGGAGATCCTGTCTTTAACGGCCGAAGAAGCTCTTGTTGTCGGATATGCCGACCACGTCGCCGGCGCATTGAACGAGGTGCTAAGCTTCATTGGGGCGGAAGAAGCGACGGTTGTGACGTTTGATCCCACTCCGGCGGAAAGGCTGGCCCGTTTCCTGACGGATCCCGTTGTCATGACGATTTTGCTTTTGCTTGGTATTGCCGGGATTGCCATTGAACTTTTCGTTCCGGGTTTCGGCGTGCCAGGAATTGTCGGGGTCGCCAGCTTCGCTCTCTATTTTTTCGGCCATTATGTCGCCGGATTTGCAGGATTCGAAGACATCGCGTTGTTCATCCTGGGCGTTGCCTTGATGATCGTCGAAATCTTCGTTCCGGGATTCGGAATATTCGGAATCGCGGGAATCATCTCCCTGATCTGCGGAGTCGTGCTTGCGGCCTACAATACGAAGCAGGCCTTCGCATCGCTTGGGATCGCTTTCCTCATTGCGGTCGTTGTGTTGGCCATCGTCATCAAGTTTTTCGGATACAAGGGAGTCTGGAACCGGTTCATTCTGCGCGATGAACAGAAGAGCGAGGAAGGATATACTCCCACAGCGCCCAAAAATCATTTGCTGGGCAAAGTGGGGACTTCGCTGACTCCGTTGCGTCCTGCAGGAACAATCCGCATAGGGGATGAAAATGTGGATGTGGTCTCCCGCGGCGAATTCATTTCCGCAGGGAGCAAAGTGAAAGTGATTTTGGTCGAAGGTCCCCGTGTAGTCGTTTCGGAAATAAAGGAAGAAAATACCGGCACGCAATAAACAATCCAACAGACCAGGAGGGAATGCGTTCATGGATGGAACGTTCGTTTATTTTTTGCTGATTGCCGTCATTATCATCATTGCCCTATCGGTATTCCTCAGCTTCGTTCCGATTATGCTGTGGATATCCGCTTTGGCTTCGGGGGTGCGTATCGGAATTATTACGCTGGTCGCTATGAGGCTGCGCCGGGTCACCCCGAGCCGGATTGTCAATCCGTTGATCAAAGCGACAAAAGCGGGGCTCGGATTAACCATTAATCAACTGGAAAGCCATTACCTGGCAGGCGGCAACGTGGACCGGGTCGTCAATGCGTTAATTGCCGCCCACCGTGCCAATATTCAGCTGCCGTTTGAACGGGCGGCGGCTATTGATCTCGCCGGCCGGGATGTGTTGCAGGCCGTTCAGATGAGCGTCAATCCCCGCGTCATCGAGACGCCGATCGTGGCGGCAATGGCCAAGAACGGTATTGAAGTCAAAGTGCGCGCGCGGGTAACCGTACGCGCCAACATAGACCGGCTTGTCGGGGGAGCCGGGGAAGAGACGATCATTGCCCGCGTCGGCGAAGGGATCGTCACGACAGTCGGCTCTTCCGAATCGCACAAGGACGTGTTGGAAAATCCGGACAAAATTTCTCATACGGTGTTGGGCAAAGGGCTTGATGCGGGAACCGCCTTCGAAATTTTGTCCATTGACATTGCCGACGTTGACGTTGGCAAAAATATCGGCGCGAACTTGCAGACGGAACAAGCGGAAGCGGACAAGCGGATCGCGCAGGCGAAGGCTGAGGAACGCAGGGCGATGGCCGTAGCGCGCGAGCAGGAAATGAAAGCGCTGGTTGTGGAAATGAACGCCAAAGTGGTGGAAGCCGAAGCGCAAGTGCCGCTTGCCATGGCCGAAGCGCTCCGTTCCGGGAAATTGGGTGTGATAGACTACATGAATTTAAAAAATATTGAAGCGGACACCCAGATGCGCAATTCGATCGGAAAAAGCTCCGGTCCGGACAACAAACAGGGTTGATGGACATGGGGATCATCGATTTTATACTGGACAACTGGTTTGTGGTCTTTATTGCGCTCGCTTTTTTCTCATCGCTGTTTAAGCGGCGCAATCAGCCTTCCGCCGGGCAGGAAAAAAATGCGGGAGGCGGTATGCCGACATTTGGCGGCCGTCCGTATCCCGGGGAAGAAACGGCTTCCTTTCCCGGGCTTTATCCGGACCCGAATTCGGAAAAGGCCGAAGACGATCCCGTCCGAATGGTAAGCGGCGGTTTTCCGTTCTCTTCCGTGCCGGAGCCGGAAGAGCGGGAAGACATTAAACGGGCGGAAGGAAGAGCGGAAGGCATAACCGTGGAAGCGAACCCCAACAAAAGAAACGGCGCCGGCCGAAATCCGCAACGTTCCTCGCCCGCTGTTCTTTCCCGGAGCCGGCTTGCCGAGGCGGTCGTATGGTCTGAAATTCTCGGGCCGCCGAGAGCGAAGAAACCGTTTCGGCACGGATCAAACCGGCTGCAATGACGGCCGTCTGACGAAACGGCAACGGACCTTCTTCACCGCCGTTATTTTATGAAAGTTGCCCGAATTAATATTTTTACGGACTCACGGAGGCTGTCGATTCACGTTGTCGTACAGCCCCCTGAGGCTATATGGAGATGGTTGGCTGTGAGTAACAAAGGCGACGAACAATTGGTTATTCAGGGGTGAATGTGTAGTAGAGTGAAGGGCTGGGCGACCAGCCCTTCACTCTACTAAAAAATGAATACCGGCCATTTGAAGCAAATAAGTGCTTCTGTGTCCGTAAAGAAGCAACGATCATCAGATCCTCATATAACGACCATCAGCTCCTCATGTAATAACGATCATCAGATCCTCAATGTACGACAGTATTGACAGTATCGATAGTCTCCCATTTTCGTATCAAAGCCGCTTCTTGCAAGCATCTTCCCATATTCCGCGCTTCCGCTACAACTACGTCCCTGCCTGAGGGATGGGTATTCCGGCAGCCACTTTCACAACCCGCTTTTTAATGAACTTCTGTGACAAATCTCTGTAACGAATTTCTGTAACGAATCTCTGTAACGTTATTCATTTGAGCCTTTTGCATAATTCCGTTTCGGAGTTAGCTTCATAGCGGATCTTCGATCGACAGCAGGTATTTTGTCTTTTGGGTTTTCGTATTTTATTCTTTTGGAATTTATTGGCTAAAAAATGGGCAGAC
>Ga0207865_100130_pt1 | contig 93894 bp, 88 predicted proteins | sample HigsolmetaAR204D_FD_184836 | JGI IMG/M metagenome (GOLD analysis project Ga0207865, IMG submission 184836) | Ionic liquid and high solid enriched microbial communities from the Joint BioEnergy Institute, USA - AR20-4-D (SPAdes) (version 2) ... | reverse complement strand
CACTTTTAAATGATCCGAAGCTTCTGATTCTCGATGAACCAACCAATGGACTGGACCCGCTTGGTATTCAAGAATTACGAAAACTTATCAGATCTTTCCCGAAACAAGGAATGACGGTCATTTTATCCAGTCATATTTTGCCGGAAGTAAAACAATTGGCCGATCACATTGGCATCATCCAAAACGGAAAACTTAAATATCAAGGAGAAATAGAGGAAGATCAAGATCTGGAAAAATTCTTTATCGATGTAGTCAGCGGATTATGAGGGAGGCTGTAAATCATGCTGAATATGATACAATCTGAACGTTTAAAATATAAGCGGACTTTTGCGAAAAAGCTTGTATATATTGCACCTCTTTTCTTTGTACTATACGCCATTATTACCATGCCTACGATCCATTCCAAATATAATTATTTCGAATACACGGTATTTAATTGGTGGCCGTTACTATTTCTTCCTTTGGGGACGACATTGATCGCGTCATTGGCTGCCATGCGAGAAAAAAAGTCAGGAAATTACAGAGCATTACGTTGTTACGATATCAGCATTCCGCGAATGTGGTTCAGTAAAATCATTGTGATTGCCTATTATACATTGCTTTCATCCATTGAATTGATGATTTTGTTGATCCTGTTAAAATTATTTTTACCCAACAGCATTTCATCCGCTGCTATCGTTGTAATGGCCAGTCTTACCATATGGATCACATCGTTGGCATACATCCCAATCGGGTTGTTTTTTGCTGACCGATTCGGAACCGTTATTTCCATAATTGTCAGTTTGATCGGGATTGTTTTGGGGGTAGTCATGGCTCCGGAATCATACTGGATGTTTATTCCGTGGAGTTGGGGAATGAGATTGATGTCACCGATCGTCGGTGTTCATCCGAACGGTGTACCGTTGAAAGAAGGGAATCCTTTGTTGGATCCTTCTGTTATTCCAATAGGCATTCTTACCTCCATTGTTATTTTTGCTTTATTATCTCTTGTTACTGCATTTTGGTTTTCGAGAAGAGAGGTGAACTGAATTGTCTTTTTTGCATGTTTTGTCATCCGAATGGCTAAAGACAAGGCGTACAACCATTAGGCTGATCGTGTTTGTGACGCCGATTATTTATCCCATTTTTATGTTATGGTATTTTTCTAGATATAAGGATCCATCTTTTTGGCAAGTGAAAATATATGGAGGATTTTTTGAGGTATTGAGCGTTTCGTTACCGATTGTGATTTCTTTACTTACCGGTTTGATGGCCTATCAAGAAGAAAAGTCGGGAAGTTTCATGAATGTGTTGACGGGTCCTGTTTCAAGAGCGAAATTTTACTTTGGAAAACTTTCTTTACTTATTTTTGCCGCCATTGCGGATATATTCTTGGCAACTTTCCTTATGTTGTTGGGGATGAGATATATTTTGAACGTAGAAAATGTGCATTACGATTTATTTTTGCAAGGAGCGCTTTTGTCCTTGGTCGGATCACTTATTCTTTTTTCCTTGCATTTGCTGATCAGTTTTGCATTCGGGATGGGTGCGTCTATTGCGATCGGTGGCGGAGGATTCCTTGTTTCAGCAATAATTGGGGCAACGGTTGTGGGCGATCATATTTGGCCCTATATTCCGTGGGCTTGGAGTGTTCGCCTTTCGCAAGTTCCTATGTTATTGATGCTTAAGGTCAAGCATGCATTCGGAATGGAGTTGTCGGACTTGTATGTTCAAGAGTTGATGAAAGGGATCATACCCGCAAGTATATGTTTTATTCTCGTAACGTTACTAGGCTTCGTTTGGTTTAATCGTTGGGAAGGGGGCAAGTCCTATGAATAAAGGAAAAAATACAGGGGAAGGAGGAGAAAAGAAAAGTGAAAAATTCCATCCTGCTTATGGCTGTTGCCGGGGTCATTCTTTTGGGAGGATGTTCCCTATTAAAAGATTTGAAACATACCGCCTCCGAGAATATGGAGATTGATAAAAAGTTGCCGAAATATAATTTGAATATGGAAAATTTTAAGGAAATCAGCTATGAGGGTAAAACCTATGTGATTCAAGAAGCGGAAGTTACGAAAGAAGATTTGGATGAACCGATTGGAAAGGTTACGGAAACGATCACGATTAATGAAAATAATGAGATACTAAGCAAAAAAGAGCTTAAAAAAGTTGAAGTGGTTCCAAAGGAAGAAGACGAGAAACGAACGCATTTAAACTATGGTTGGGTATACAGCATAAAAGATGTAAGTCCGGATGAAGAAGTTGCGGTAGTTATAAACAATCAATTTCGTGTAGCAAAAATAAAACTTGTAGATGAATAATTTTCAATAGTTCTAATCCTGATAAACAAAAAGGGATCATTAAGCCACTCATTACTATCTGAAAGCGGTGCTCATCATATAGGCGGCTGATGTCTGTTGCTTCCAGCGTTTGATCCGTTCATACTAGAAAGACAACCGATTACTCAACCGAAAATCGTCTTAACGCCATCCTGTAAATTCATGAACAAGGGTAGACAAAACTATTTTTATAGGAACGAATCGATATATTTTCCAGCCCGAAGAGTAAATATTTCTTGAAATAATTCCACTCAAACTTTACTGAATATGGGACAAGGAGATTATATAAAAACTTATTGCATTTTATTGCATTGGCATTAGGGGGCAAGTTTTTAATCTCTCCTTTCCAAGTCCTTGGGCTACAAGCAATCTATAACATCGCTATTCCTTCTATAACGAAGAAGGAATAGTTAAGTTTTTGTCGAATATAAATGAAGGGGAATCCGTTGGGATAAAGGGAATTTTAAAGGATAGGGGAGAAGCGAAAATGGATAATGGAAAAATTTTAATCGTGGATGATCAGTTTGGCATTCGCTTATTACTTAATGAGGTATTTAAAAAGGAAGGTTATCAAACTTATCAAGCGGAAAACGGCCAAATTGCTTTGGAACTTGCGGGTATGCATTCACCTGACCTAGTTGTATTGGATATAAAAATTCCGGGAATGGATGGAATTGAAATTTTGAAACGAATGAAAGAAATAGATCCATCCATTCGTGTAATTATTATGACCGCAGACGGAGATCTGAAAATGATTCATAAGGCAAAGGAATTAGGGGCACTTACCCATATTGCAAAGCCTTTTGATATAGAAGAATTGGCTAAAACAGTTAAGGAAATTTTATCGGATAAAATATTAGAAAAGATGTAAAATATAAATGGTGTTCACTAAATTTTTTATTTTGTAGTTTTAATCACATGGTAAAATGTTTGTGATTTTGGTATCATAATAATTGTGTGAAATAAGAGCCATTTTCTATTGAACATTTACATATTTTTTCATGGGTGTGGAAATTGGTAATTTGATGTAGGAGGAGATTGCATTATGCCGTTAGTATCAATGACCGAAATGTTGGAAAAAGCAAAAGCAGGCAAATATGCTGTAGGTCAATTCAATATCAATAATCTGGAATATACACAAGCAATTCTACAGGCTGCTGAAGAAGAAAAATCCCCGGTTATTCTGGGTGTTTCTGAAGGTGCCGCACGTTATATGGGCGGATTCAAGCTAGTAACAGCAATGGTAAAAGCTTTAATGGAAGAGTATAAAATTACGGTTCCTGTTGCCATCCATCTTGACCATGGTTCCAGCTTTGAATCATGCGCAAGAGCAATTCACGCAGGTTTCACATCGGTAATGATCGATGCAAGTCATCACCCATTTGAAGAAAATATTCAAATCACTTCAAAAGTTGTTGAATTGGCTCATTTGCACGGGATATCTGTTGAAGCTGAATTAGGAACTGTCGGCGGTCAAGAAGATGATGTTGTTGGCGAAGGAATTATCTATGCGGATCCGAACGAATGTGTTGAACTGGTTAATCGTACCGGTATTGATGCTCTAGCACCGGCTTTAGGTTCTGTACACGGTCCTTACCATGGTGAACCAAACTTAGGTTTCAAGGAAATGGAAGAAATTGCAAAATTAACTGGAAAACCACTTGTTCTTCATGGCGGAACCGGTATTCCAACACATGATATCCAAAAAGCTATCTCACTTGGAACTGCAAAAATCAATGTGAACACAGAAAACCAAATCGCTTCTGCAAAAACAGTTCGTGAAGTACTAGCGAAAAACGCTGATCTTTACGACCCAAGAAAATATCTTGGACCGGCAAGAGAAACCATTAAAGACACGGTAAAAGGTAAAATGAAAGAATTTGGCTCTGTCGGTAAAGCTTAAGTTGTTGAATTGGCTTTAGCACTGACCAATCGAATCATAAATTTTAAGGCTATCCGTATAACGGGAGTACAACGTCCCGATCAGGATAGCCTTTTTTATAGTACTGGCAAATATTTTGAAAGCTGCTAGTAGTTGCGTGTATAATTAATACTTATCTACTCTATTTATATATATTTAATATCAAAAAAATAATATAGTTGAACTAGTCATGCAGAAATGTTATAACGTAGACAGAACTGTGTTAATAAATCCTAATTTGGATAATATGTAATTAATTGATAAAATAGAAGCAGTGGAGAAAACGATTACTTGATTATAAATGAATCTGTCATACCTATAGTAGGAAGGGAGATAACCATGGATAAAATAAAAGTCATTGGTGGAAAAACATTAAAAGGATCTGTCAAAATAAGCGGTGCAAAAAATAGTGCCGTTGCATTAATCCCGGCAAGTATTCTCGCTGAATCTCCTGTAACCATCGAAGGATTACCGGAAATTTCAGATGTTGAAATCTTGAAAAAATTGTTAGAAGAAATCGGTGGTGTTGTACACTTAGAAGATCAAGATATAACAATCGATCCATCAATGATGACATCAATGCCGCTCCCGAATGGCAAGGTGAAAAAACTGCGCGCTTCCTATTATTTAATGGGTGCCATGCTCGGACGTTTCAAAAAAGCTGTCATTGGTTTGCCGGGCGGCTGTCATTTAGGTCCCCGTCCAATTGATCAACATATTAAAGGCTTCGAAGCGCTTGGTGCAAAAGTAACGAATGAACAGGGCGCCATCTATTTACGTGCCGATGAATTGAAAGGAGCACGCATTTATCTTGATGTAGTCAGTGTCGGGGCGACGATCAATATTATGTTGGCAGCAGTTCGGGCAAAAGGAAAGACAGTAATTGAAAATGCTGCAAAAGAACCGGAAATTATTGATGTTGCTACATTGTTAACCAATATGGGGGCAAAAATTAAAGGTGCCGGTACCGATATTATCCGGATTGAAGGAGTAGACCATTTACACGGATGCCGACATACGATCATTCCCGATCGTATTGAGGCGGGTACATATATGATTTTAGCCTCGGCAATGGGTAGAGGAGTTCTTGTCGACAATGTTATTCCCTACCATCTGGAGTCGCTCATTGCAAAATTAAGAGAAATGGGTGTGTCTGTTGAAACATCAGATGATCAAGTCTATATCTCAAAGGCGAAAAAGCTCGTTGCCGCTGATATAAAGACATTGGTATATCCCGGATTTCCTACCGATCTTCAGCAGCCGATGACAGCATTACTAACTAATGCGGAAGGAACTAGTGTGGTGACAGATACGATCTATTCTGCCCGATTCAAACATATTGACGAATTAAGAAGAATGAATGCAAATATTAAAGTGGAGGGCAGATCAGCCATTATTACCGGTCCCGTCCAATTAAACGGAGCGAAAGTAAAAGCAACTGATTTACGGGCCGGTGCATCACTTTTAATAGCCGGTTTAATGGCACGGGGGTTAACGGAAATAACCGGTGTCGAACATATTGATCGCGGATACAGTCATGTTGTCGAAAAGCTTCAAGGTTTAGGGGCCAACGTTTGGAGGGAAACGCTGACGGAAGAAGAAATGGAGCAGGTGAAAAACTCCTGATGTTTGTCATAGCTAGGGGTTGACCGAGGCATATGAAAAAATGTCTGACCACATGCCTCTCAAAAAATTCATAAATAAGGTCGATTGAATCCCGGTTCTCCCTTCACTCAGCAGTCGCTTGACATCATGACCCGTCCAATCAAGCGACTTTTCTTTAACCTCAATCCGTAAGATAGTGTGCGTCAAAAATCCGCTTACACGGTTTTTTTAACATTTTATTAACCTTCGCTGACAGACATAACAATCTTTTCCATTATTTTGTTTCAATTGTGTCCTACAAAATAAAAAATGTGTTATAATATATTGGATCTATGTTATTCGTTAAAAAATAGTTTTTCAGGGGGATTACCGGATGGAAAGAAGTTTGTCAATGGAATTAGTTCGAGTGACGGAAGCCGCCGCATTAGCATCAGCCAGATGGATGGGACGGGGAAAGAAAAATGAAGCGGATGATGCTGCAACTCAAGCAATGCGACAAGTTTTAAACACAGTCCCTATGAAAGGAACCGTAGTCATTGGCGAGGGGGAAATGGATGAGGCCCCAATGCTTTATATAGGTGAGAAACTTGGTACAGGAAATGGCCCGTGTGTTGATATTGCCGTTGATCCGATTGAAGGAACAAATATCGTAGCCTCCGGGAGCTGGAATGCGCTTGCAGTTCTTGCCATTGCTGATGAAGGGAAATTGTTACATGCGCCTGACATGTATATGGATAAAATTGCCGTCGGTCCCGAAGCTGTCGGACAAATCGATATTAATGCACCGGTTATCGATAATTTACGTGCGGTAGCAAAAGCAAAAAATAAAGATATTGAAGACGTTGTTGCAACAATTTTGAATCGACCGCGTCACGAAAAAATTATCCACGAAATCAGGGAAGCCGGTGCACGAATTAAACTTATTAATGAGGGAGATGTTGCCGCAGCGATTAACACCGCGTTTGATCATACCGGTGTCGATATCCTGTTTGGAATTGGCGGCGCACCGGAAGGAGTTATTGCTGCGGTTGCTTTGAAATGTCTGGGCGGAGAGTTACAAGGTCGACTCCAGCCGCAAAATGATTCAGAAGTTGAGAGATGTAAACAAATGGGTGTCGATTATAACAAGACATTACTAATGGATGATTTAGTTTGCGGGGATGATGCAATTTTTGCGGCAACAGGAATTACCGATGGAGAATTGCTCAAAGGTGTTCAATTAAAAGGTGCTTACGGATTAACTCATTCTGTCGTTATGAGGGCAAAATCAGGAACCGTTCGTTTTATTGACGGAAGACATAGCTTTAAGAAAAAACCGGACCTTGTTATGCAATAAAGAAAATTGGGCGTCTATACGACTTTGAAACTTTTTTCGGTAGTTGATTAATCAGGGTGTGAAGCGATTTTGAAACCTTTTCAGTAATAAAAGACGTAAATGCTTGTTGCGAAAAAAACTTGGACGACAAAATGCGTGTTGAACTTTTTTCGGTTGGAAAAGCACGAATAAAACTCATTTTAGCTTGCTTTCATCCAGTATGTGATAAATCCCAATCATGTAAATTAAACCATGGTTGGGTATTTTTAAGAATTTTGTCAAAAAAAGTAAAAAAATTTTCTCGACTTAAGGCATATTACTACTTTAGCTTCTTAAAAGAATATGGTAATATAGTTTTGGACTATTTGCCAAACAGTAGAGAAAATAATTTCCCTTTGAATACCAATAATTCTATGAAGAAGTAAACAAGCTGCCCCAACAGCTTACCAAATCATCACTTCTTTATTCCCTTCAAAAGAACAACCCAATTTATTAACAAACAGAAATAAATAAACATTCTATGTAAATTTGAAAAGCGTGGTGTAGATTTTGGAAGAAGTAAATGTAAATGTAAATATTGCTCAGTTGGAGAATATGAAACTGAAAGAGTTGTACGAGCTTGCACGGAAATATCAAGTTTCTTATTACAGTAAATTGACCAAAAAAGAACTGATTTTTTCAATTCTTAAGGCACGTGCAGAGCAAGAAGGTTTCTTTTTCATGGAAGGCGTTTTGGACATTATCCAGTCAGAGGGCTTCGGTTTTTTACGTCCGATCAATTATACGCCAAGCTCAGAAGACATATATATTTCAGCCTCGCAAATTCGCCGTTTTGATCTCAGAAACGGGGATAAAGTATCCGGAAAAGTACGGCCGCCAAAGGAAAATGAACGGTATTTCGGACTTTTACATGTAGAAGCGGTAAACGGTGAAAACCCTGAAACTGCGAAAGAACGTGTTCATTTCCCGGCACTTACTCCGCTATATCCGGACCGGCAAATCAAGTTAGAAACCGAACCTCATATCTTGTCGACACGGATTATGGACTTAGTTACACCGGTTGGTTTTGGACAACGGGGTTTGATTGTTGCTCCGCCTAAAGCAGGGAAAACCGTTCTATTAAAACAAATTGCCAATAGTATTACAAGAAACCATCCGGAAGCAGAGTTAATCGTTTTACTGATTGACGAACGGCCGGAAGAAGTAACCGATATTGAGCGCTCCGTAAAAGCAGAAGTCGTCAGTTCAACCTTTGATGAAGTTCCGGAAAATCATATTAAGGTTGCTGAGCTTGTGCTTGATCGGGCTATGCGTTTAGTTGAACATAAACGGGATGTTATCATTTTACTGGATAGTATCACAAGACTTGCCCGTGCCTATAACTTAGTAATTCCGCCAAGTGGACGGACACTTTCCGGGGGAATTGACCCGGCAGCATTCCATCGTCCAAAACGATTTTTCGGAGCTGCCCGGAATATTGAAGAGGGTGGCAGTTTGACTATTTTGGCAACGGCATTAATCGATACCGGTTCTCGTATGGATGATGTTATTTATGAAGAATTCAAAGGAACCGGTAATATGGAGCTACATCTGGACCGGGCACTTGCAGAAAGAAGAATCTTCCCGGCAATTGATATTCGGCGATCAGGCACACGGAAAGAAGAATTGTTATTACCGAAATCCCAACTGGAAATCTTATGGGCACTTCGCAAATCATTATCCGATACGCCTGATTTTGCTGAGAAATTTATAAGAAAATTGCAGCAATCGAAAACAAATGAGGAATTCATTACAACATTAACGGATGAATTAAAAAATAATGGAGTTTCGAAACGGGCATTATCATAGAAGATTTTCCTTGTTTTAAAAGGGCATTATCATAGTAGGTAGACTTTGAGCAAAAAGATCAAATGGTATTGTTTTACAGCAAACGATTATTGCTTTTTAGGAGGCAACTTGCTATAATAGTAATAGTGTTTTTTTAACGATACCTTTATGGATGAGAAATAACTCTGTTTCAGAATGATTCAGGGCAAAAGGAGTGAAATAGGATGAAAGCAGGAATCCATCCAAATTACAAACGTGTAATGGTAAAATGTGCTTGCGGTAATGAATTTGAAAGTGGATCAGTTAAAGATGAAGTACGTGTAGAAATTTGTTCTGAATGTCACCCATTCTATACTGGTCGTCAAAAATTTGCTACTGCAGATGGTCGTGTTGAACGCTTCAACAAAAAATACGGTCTTAAACAATAGACGGTATGGTCCATTTGTGTGGCTATATGTTTCGGATATAAAACAGGCAAGAAGTTCTGATCACTTGCCTGTTTTTTTATACGTCCATTAGTGAAAATTCCATCAGCGGAGGGTTTCTTCATTCCCTCATGATGGTTAGTTGAACGAATCGGACGAATGCCGGCAGTTCAATCAGCACCTATTTTTTTGTAAATTAGAATCATAAGGTGGGAGTCTTACTACCCGTTAAAAGTGGGATAAAGCGAAAAAGGGGTTTCCATCAACGAATGTATCGATTATTATATAGATTGGGAACCAATAATAAGAAATAGACTCGTCAATTGTGATGGAAGGAGCAGCAATCAGCATGTATGTAATGAAGCAATCAGGATGGGTAGAGGTCATTTGTGGCAGCATGTTTTCCGGAAAATCCGAGGAATTAATCCGAAGAGTCCGTCGCTGTCAGTTTGCCAAACAAAAAGTAGAAGTTTTTAAACCGAAATTAGATGATCGCTACAGTAAAATAGAGGTCGTTTCCCATAACGGAGATGCCATTCATGCTCATCCGGTGAGTGATGCTGATGATATATTTGACTTTATAACAAAAGATACCGATGTGGTCGCCATTGATGAAGTACAATTTTTTGATGATCGGATTGTAGACATTGTCCAGGAATTAGCGAATGAGGGCTATCGGGTCATCGTAGCCGGACTGGATTTAGATTTTCGCGGGGAACCTTTTGGACCAATGCCGAAGTTGTTAAGTATCGCTGAACAAATAACTAAATTGCAGGCAGTTTGTACAATTTGCGGATCACCGGCCAGTCGTACACAACGATTAATTAACGGAAAGCCGGCATCTTATTACGATCCGGTCATTATGGTAGGAGCAACAGAAAGTTATGAGCCGCGTTGTCGTCATCATCATGAAATCCCGGATCTCCCGAGAGAAAAATTAAGAGTGCGGCCGATAAAAATATATGGAAGGGGTGAAGTAACGGATGTCGATGTTTGATCGATTAGCTGCTGTGGAAGACCGTTATGAAAAATTAAATGAATTACTTAGTGATCCGGATGTAGTAAGTGATCCGAAGAAACTGCGGGAGTATTCAAAAGAACAGTCAGCTATTCAGAAAACCGTGCAAACCTATCGTGAATATAAACAAGTTAAAGAAGAACTCCAAGATGCAAAATTGTTGTTGGAAGATAAACTGGATGCAGAAATGCGGGAAATGGTCAAAGAAGAGGTTGCCAGCCTGGAGGAACGTGCTGAACAACTGGAAGAACAATTAAAAATTTTATTGATTCCAAAAGACCCGAATGATGATAAAAATGTCATTATGGAAATCCGTGGTGCAGCCGGTGGTGAGGAAGCGGCGTTATTTGCCGGAGATCTGTTCCGTATGTACAGTCGTTATGCTGAGAGTCAAGGTTGGAAAATTGATGTTATCGAAGCCAATTCCACCGGTTTAGGCGGATATAAAGAGATTATTTTTATGATCAATGGCCATGGTGCCTATTCAAAATTAAAATATGAAAATGGCGCTCATCGTGTCCAACGCGTGCCAACAACAGAGTCAGGCGGCCGCATTCATACATCGACGGCTACAGTCGCTGTTCTGCCGGAAATGGAAGATGTTGATGTGGAAATAAATGAAAAAGATATTCGCTTTGATACGTTTGCTTCAACAGGCGCCGGTGGACAAAGTGTTAACACAACGATGTCCGCAGTCCGTTTAACGCACATTCCAACCGGCATTGTTGTTACTTGCCAAGATGAGCGTTCCCAAATTAAAAACCGCGAAAAAGCCATGAAGGTATTACGTGCCCGGATTTATGATAAATACCAACAAGAAGCGCAAGCCGAATATGATGCAAACCGGAAATCTGCAGTCGGAACCGGCGATCGTTCTGAGCGGATTCGTACCTATAATTTTCCGCAAAACCGTGTAACGGACCATCGAATTGGTTTAACTATCCAAAAACTCGATCAAATTTTGGAAGGCAAATTGGAAGAAATTATTGAAGCATTAATTTTAAATGAACAGGCGGAAAGATTAAAAAATGAAGCAAGCTGACGGAAAGTATATTTTTGAAGCTCTCAACTGGGCTTCTTCTTTTTTAGAGGAACATGATCGGGATAAAAATGTGTCGGAACTCGCTCTTCGCCATGTATTACAGATAGACCGTACCCAACTATTGCTGAATTTGCGGGAAAAGTTGAGCTTATCTGAGTGGTTCGCATTCCAAAAATTGATTTATCAACATGTTGACGGGACTCCGATTCAATATTTGCTTGGTTATGAGGAATTTTTTGGAAGGAATTTTGTCGTAAATCCGGATGTATTAATTCCCCGTCCCGAAACTGAAGAATTGGTCCTTGGCATGCTGGAAAGAGTGAAAAAATATTTTGGAACCTGTCAAGGATTGGACTGTATTGATATTGGAACGGGGAGCGGTGCCATTGCGATTACTTTAAAACTGGAAATGCCGGAATTGAATGTCATTGCCTCCGATGTATCAAAGGGAGCATTGGTTATAGCTGAGGAAAATGCGAAAAGGTTCGGTGCTGATATTCAGCTGGTTGAAGGGGATTTATTGGAACCGTTTATCGGGAAAAAGCGGTTTGACATCATTGTTTCAAATCCACCTTATATTCCGCTTAGTGATCGTGGAAGCTTATCAACAGTTGTCAAAGATCACGAGCCGCCTTCCGCTTTGTTTGGCGGACTGGATGGCCTGGATTTTTATCGAAAAATTATTCAGCAACTGCCACATGTAATCAAAGAAAAGGCATTAATCGGTTTTGAAATCGGTAGCGGCCAAGGACAAGCCATTAGGGAACTCGTCCGCGAACTATTCCCTCTTATAGATATTGAAATCGTGAATGATATCAATGGCAAAGAACGAATGGTGTATGGTTATATTGAATAAAGGTTTTTTATACTCTACAAACAAAAAGGTAAGCTCTTTGGAAACGACGGGCTTTCTACCATACGGTTTTCCAAAAGCTTACCCTTATTTAAATAAATCAAATATATTTTCAATGAATTCTACTAAAAAGAATTTTACTTCTACATCCTCTTCATTTTCTTCCACATATAGTTGTTCATTTGATTGATCGTCTGAATTTGATTTTGCCGTCACGTCATTTTTTTTCTCTTTATGTGTAGTCAGGTCTATTTTCGTGTCATCTGAAACATTTTTTCCTTTATCCTCAAATCCATCGCTCACCGCAGTCCCGCTTGAAAAATCCAAGAAACAAAGCGGTGGAAACAAGACACACCACCAATTGGCCCCGGTCCCTTCCCCAAGCGTTATTAACACTGCTTCATACTTCCCGGCCGGATAAAGGAAATTACCATACAGTTTTGTCGGAAAATCCACTTCACCAAAATCAATTTGAACCTTCTGATTTACCCCGTTTTCTTCCAATACCTCTTTTGCCGTTGCCTCAAGAATATCTAAATTTGCAATAATTTTTTCTCTTGCCGCTTCAATGGATGTTAAAGTGCTAACCCATTCGGTAATTTGGGCATTTACTCGATCCCGAACAATTCTTTTAATCTCTTGATCTTGTTCGGAATTACTATTTGCTAAAATTCGTAGTCGAATGGCTTCATTTGGGATAACCACTACATCTTCCTCTTGTGCAAAACTTTTTGGTAAATATAAACTAAACATACTGGCGATCGTAACCAATATGAAAAAGAATGCTATTGCATGTATCGATTTTTGCCTCATCGAATTCCTCTCCCTTCAGTAACCCATTGTTGACCAAATCTATCAATCTTATTCATTGCCATTTAAAAAAATTGCAAGGAGCGTTGTTTCTGTAATGATTGTTCGTTCCTTACTTTTATTTTTTGCACTTTTTTCCTATACTTATAAAAAGAAGTTCTAGATAAACAGTGCTCGCCTGTGGATAAAAGGATGGTTGAGGGCATATTTATCCACATTTTAAACATGTTTATCCACAGTTTTGTGGATAGTTTCATTGACTTTCACTAATTTTATGGGGTTTCATTCATGTTTTGTGGATGATAACAGTCGAACGATTATAATTTTCAACAAAGAAGGAGAAAAACATGTTAACAAAAATATGGACTGTGGATAAAACTGTGGAAAATTTATACACATATCCACAGATTATTGAAGCGGCAGAGGTATTACAAAAAAATGAAGTGGTGGCATTTCCGACAGAAACGGTGTATGGCTTAGGGGCAAATGCATTAAGCGATGAAGCTGTTAATAAAATTTATGAAGCAAAAGGCAGGCCAAGTGATAATCCACTAATTGTTCATATAAGTAAAATGGAAGATGTGGATAAATATGCGGAAGAAATACCGGAACAAGCTAAAAAATTGATGAACGCATTTTGGCCCGGTCCGCTAACAGTCATCTTAAAAGTAAAGCAAGGAATTTTATCAAACAAGGTAACGGCAGGACTTCCAACCGTAGGAATTCGCATGCCTAACCACCCTGTTGCCTTAGCGTTAATTGAAGCGAGCGGGTTACCGATTGCTGCTCCAAGTGCCAATCTTTCTGGTAAACCAAGCCCTACGAAATTCCAACATGTGTATAAGGATCTAAATGGAAAAATTTCCGGGATTGTGGACGGAGGTGAAACCGGGGTTGGTGTGGAATCAACGGTCATAGATTGTACAGAACCAATCCCGGTTATTTTGCGTCCGGGTGGTACAACAAGAGAGGAGATTGAAGGGATTATCGGTTCGGTTGGCATGGATCGGCAAGTGAAGGAAGAAGTGGAAAAACCGAAATCACCGGGGATGAAGTATACACATTATGCACCGGCTGCACCAATGTATTTGGTGGATGGCAGCTCGGCTTTTTTACAAGAAACGGTGGATTCTATGCGGAAAATCGGCAAACGTGTCGGCATATTAACGACGGATGAACGGGTAAATACATATCAAGCCGATATGGTCGTCAGTTGTGGACAAAGAGAGCAATTATCCACAGTGGCTCATCATTTATATGATGCATTACGCCAATTTGACCAAGAAAAGATCGATATGATTTACGGAGAAGTTTTTCCCCGTGAAGGAATTGGTGTTGCAATTATGAACCGCTTATTAAAAGCAGCCGGTCATCGAATAATTAAAGAACACACCTCAAACCGTTGATTAACTTTATAGATAGTATGAGCCTGTTTTTCGTCAAAACTGTCCATTAGCGCGGCTTTCCCTCCGTAGCAGTTCCCCGAAATATGAGCTGTTTTGTCCAAGAGAAAGTCGCGATGAAAAGCATGTCTATTCCCCCAAAAACCTGCATATGTTTATAAAAGCTAGTCCAAGAGTACGTTCTGGGTAGGGGGAATTACATGTCTACTGTTACAGGTGAAGTATTTACACTGTCGTTGATGGCTTTTGCGTTGGGGATGGATGCATTCTCAGTAAGCTTAGGTATGGGAATGGCCTCGATAAGGTTAAAACAAATTGTAAAAATTGGCCTGACTGTCGGGTTATTTCATATCTGGATGCCGTTGATTGGAATGCTGACCGGGAATTTTTTATCCGAACAATTTGGAGCACTTGCCACGTATGCCGGTGGGATATTATTGATCCTCATTGGTTTCCATATGTTTATGTCCGGTTTTAAAAATGATGAAAAAAGAAGTTTTAAACCGATTGGTATCGGCTTATTTTTATTTGCCATCAGTGTCAGTTTGGATAGTTTCTCTTTAGGATTAACGCTGGGAATTTTCGGTGCCAAGACTCTAACTGCAATAACGTTATTCGGCTTTTTTGCAACTATTTTAACATGGGCCGGACTATTGTTAGGCCGTAAAATGAAAGGAATTATTGGTCAATACAGTGAAGCTTTTGGCGGTACCATTCTTTTATTCTTTGGTATTAAACTAATCTTTCCTTTTTAAATATGAAACTATTCTCTCACTTCAGCCTTCCTGCAAAAAACTTTTAATATGAACACCATTCTCGTATAATAAAATAGGGGGATTGGATATGAAAAAAATATTATTTATTTGTACCGGGAATACATGTAGAAGTCCAATGGCAGAGGCAATTGCAAGAAAGCTTGATAAAAACCTGGAAGTCAAATCAGCAGGACTTTTTGCTGTACAAGGATCTGACATTTCGCCGTTTGCAAAAGAAGTTTTACAAGAAAATGACATAGTCCACCAACACCAATCCACTCCATTTACAAAGGAAGTTGCCGATTGGGCGGATCTTATTTTGACGATGACGAAATCCCACAAAGATTATATCGTTGGTCAATATCCCGATTTACGACATAAAGTTTTTTCTTTAAAAGAATTTGTTAAGGCAGATGGAATGGATGTCAGTGATCCGTATGGCGGTTCTATTGATACATATCGACGTACATACCAGGAATTATATGACTTAATCACAAAGCTGGAGGATCAATTGCATTAGGTGTATAAAATAAATTATCAATGTCTTCAAAGGGGAGGAGCACATGAACAGAAAAAAATATAAATTTAGTCTCCGCAAAAAGCTAGTCTGGTTTACAACATTACTGGCATTGATTACTTACTCAACAAGTGCTTTTTTTATTTATATTCTTTACCCCTTATTCTTTGAAAATATCATTAATCAGTTTGTCTTCACAATTGGAACATTAGCTCTCGGAATTATTTGGTCAGGTATATTAGCTTTTTTGGCGGCATTTTTTATTGTTCGTCCGTTAAAAGATTTAGAGCAGGCTGCCATGCAAGCGGCAAGTGGAGATATTACAAAAGATGTAAAGGTTTCCAAATCAGATGATGAAATTCGGGCTGTCGGATTAGCGTTTAACTATATGCTTGAAAACTTGCGCAAAATGGTTAGGCAGATTGAGAATAATTTTTCTGAAACCAATGAAAAAGTGCTTTTAATTTCACGAGAATCAAGAAAAGCAACGGAACAAGCCGAAAATATTGCAAAGACCATTACAGAAATATCAAAGGGTGCTGAGAATTCCGCTGAGTCAATTCAAAACACGGCAGAGTCAATTGAAGATGTGATAAAAATCGCGATGGAAGTGCAGACAAAAGCGAAAAACTCTGAAAAAGAATCGAATGAAATGCTTGATGTTTTGCAAAAAAGCAGACAAGCTATTTCTTCACTCATCACCGGGATTGAAGACTTGGCTCTGGCTAATAAAGAGTCATTGGAATCGGTTCATCGCTTGGCTAAAAATGCGGAACAGGTGGAACAAATCATTCATCTTGTCGGGGATATTGCCAACCAGACGAATTTGTTGGCACTGAATGCCTCAATTGAAGCGGCACGTGCCGGTGAACATGGCCGAGGTTTTGCGGTTGTTGCAGAAGAAGTTCGGAATTTAGCAGATGAGAGTGCCAAAGCGGTTCATGGAATTTCCGAACTTTTAAATAATATTCAAAATGAAGTGAAACAAGTTCTAAACCAAATTTCCGGTCAGGTCGAATCCGTCGATCAAGAAGTAGCTAAAGGGGCCGGTACAAATCAAATGATGGAAGATATGACAGCAAAGATTTATCAAGTTGCCGAGGCCGTGAAAAATATTTCCATATTAGTTGACCAACAAATGACCAGTATTCACAATACATCAATCCAATCTCAGGAAGTATCAGCCATTGCCGAAGAGACCTCAGCGGGTGCTGAGGAAGTGGCCGCTTCAACCCAGGAACAAACATCTGTAATTACTAATGTAGAAGAAATTGCAGTTGAATTAAAAGAACTGGCCAATAAATTGAAAGAAACGATAACACAGTTTAAAATCACATAAATTTTACAATGATGATGCGGCCGAACAATACGAAAGGGAAACAAAAATCGTTTCCCTTTTTTTATACGTTAAGAAAGTATAAATTTCCAGCAAAGAAGCGAATTCGACGTAGTTGGAAATTTTGAGAATTAAGATTTTTTTAGAAAAAGCATAAAATACCGGTGGAAATTTTAGGTTCAGGCGTCCTCCCTTTTTGTAGCCCTTGGTTTTCCAAGCCTGTAAGTATACCGGATTTTTTCAATTGTGATAAAATGAAGATATAGATTCATACTAGAAGGTACATACACGAATAGTAGAGGTGATAAGGATGAAGGTAGCCGTTGCAGCAGATCATGGCGGTGTCCATCTGAAAGGTGAAATCGTAAGTTTATTGGAAGAGCTTGGAATTGAATATGAAGATTTCGGTTGCGATTGTGAAACATCGGTTGATTATCCGGACTATGCCCTACCTGTTGCGGAAAAAGTGGCAAACGGGGAATTTGACCGGGCCATTCTCATTTGTGGAACAGGAATCGGTATGAGTATTGCAGCGAATAAAGTCAAAGGCATCCGCTGTGCGCTTTGTCATGATGTTTTTAGTGCAAAAGCAACCCGTGAACATAATGATACAAATATTTTGGCTATGGGTGAACGGGTTATCGGTCCGGGACTGGCCCGTGAGATTGCAAAAACATGGTTAACAACTGAATTTCTCGGAGGAAGACATCAAAGACGTATCGGAAAAATTGATGAATATGAAAATAAATAAGATGGGACCGGAATTACACATTTATAAGTAAACCCATTGTTTTTAAAATGCTATTTTCTAGATAGTATGAAAAGTATGAGGTGAACGAAAGAGTGGAACGGATCGAACAATGGAGGGAAGAGGCTAAGCAAATTTTTTCAGAGTTTGCCGAGAAAATCGATGTAAAGAAAAATCAAATTCTTGTCGTAGGCTGTTCAACTTCTGAAATCATCGGGAAAACCATTGGCACGAAAGGATCAATCGATGTAGCAGAAATGATTTATCAGGAATGTAAGCGATTTGCCGATTCGACAGGGGTCAGCCTTGCCTTCCAATGTTGTGAGCACTTAAACCGAGCGTTGGTAGTCGAACGTTTGACAGCGGAACGTCATGGATTGGAGGAAGTTTCAGTCATCCCCGTTCCAAAAGCAGGTGGGTCAATGGCGGCCTATGCTTATCGTCAATGTTCCGATCCGGTCGTTGTTGAACAGATAAAAGCAGATTTTGGAATTGATATCGGGGACACTTTTATAGGGATGCACTTGAAACACGTCGCTGTTCCGGTACGAGTTTCGAGAAACCAAATTGGCAGTGCTCATGTCACCCTTGCAAAAACAAGACCAAAACTAATCGGAGGGGAAAGGGCCGTATATCAATTAGATCATGACGATTCCACTTGCCTAACATAAATAGTTTTTAAAATCAGGGTCCTGCTCATAACGGAATATTTTTTCCTAAAGAGCAGCGACCCTTTGCATATATTTCCCAAAACACGAACATTCAGTGTAGAATTTCTGTAAAAAATAGATAGTTTCCGAATATCAAAAAACATGTTACAATAATAGAGCATTCAAATTTTTTCTAATTTCGTAATATGTACATATTTTTGGTTCACTGCCAAAAGCCTTTGCTTAAAGTATGAACGAAATATTTTCGGTAAAACCCTTTTGGGAACGATTCATATTTTTGGCAAAAGGTGAAAAATGAAATCGCCATACGGCAAATCGAAAACAACTGGAAGGGGATAAAGAAGATGAGTCATATTGCTAAGCAAGACCCGGCTGTTTTTCAAGCAATTCAGGATGAGTTAAAAAGACAACAAAACAAAATTGAGTTAATTGCTTCTGAAAACTTTGTTTCTGAAGCGGTTATGGAAGCCCAAGGATCTGTTTTAACGAACAAATATGCGGAAGGGTATCCGGGGAAACGGTATTATGGTGGCTGTGAATATGTTGATGTTGTGGAAGACTTAGCGAGGGACCGAGCGAAACAAATTTTTGGAGCGGAACATGCCAACGTTCAACCACATTCCGGAGCACAAGCAAACATGGCTGTCTATTTTTCTGTTTTACAGCCGGGTGATACGGTTCTTGGTATGAATCTATCCCACGGAGGCCATCTCACTCACGGTAGCCGGGTAAATTTTAGCGGGAAACAATATCATTTTGTCGATTATGGTGTCGATGAAAAAACGGAAACAATTGATTATAACGATGTATTAGAAAAAGCCCGGACCCATAAACCGAAATTAATTGTCGCCGGTGCCAGTGCTTACCCGCGGGTCATCGATTTTAAAAAGTTCCGCGAAATTGCGGATGAAGTTGGTGCCTATTTCATGGTGGATATGGCTCACATCGCCGGCCTTGTTGCTGTCGGACTTCACCCTAATCCGGTTCCTTATGCGGATTTTGTCACGACGACCACACATAAAACTTTGCGCGGACCACGGGGCGGAATGATTCTTTGCAAAGAAAAATATGCAAAACAAATCGATAAGGCAATTTTCCCGGGGATACAAGGCGGTCCGTTGATGCATGTAATTGCGGCTAAAGCGGTAGCCCTTGGTGAAGCATTGCAACCGGAGTTTAAAACATACATCGAAAACGTAGTCACAAATGCAAAACAACTCGGTGAAACATTGGTGGAAGAAGGGTTAAGACTTGTTTCCGGCGGTACGGATAATCATCTTTTACTCGTTGACTTGCGGTCGCTCGGATTAACCGGAAATGTTGCGGAAAAAGTATTGGATGAAATTGGGATCACATGCAACAAAAATACGATTCCTTATGATCCGGAAAGCCCGAATGTAACAAGTGGTATTCGTCTTGGTTCGGCAGCAGTTACCTCACGCGGTTTTACGAAAGAGGATATGGTCGAAGTGGCCAAAATCATTGCAACAACCTTAAAAAATTATCAAGATCAAGCTGTTTTGGAAACTTCCCGGGGACGTGTTCAGGCGTTAACAGAAAAACGTCCATTGTATGTTAATGTTGTTCAGGAAAACGAATCCTAAAAAATTAATAAATCACTTCTTATATTCAGCCTCCGAATAGGGGGCTTTCATTTTGGCAATTTATCGTAGAAAAGTTAAATTGAGTTAATATGAGTAAAATAATTTTCCAAGATTAGTGAAAGATTTTATTAGGAAAAATAATTATACACATACATATAATTGTGCTAATCTGAACAAGACAAATGCTTAACTAATATGATAAGATAAAGAAGGAATTGTAGAACTTTGTATTTTTTTGTAAAATAAAGCGAGTCCGTATGCAGGAAAATTTAAAATCTAAAAAGGGGCTGTTTTCTATGGGAAAAGTTTACGTTTTTGACCATCCTTTAATCCAACATAAGCTTACATACATACGAAAAAAAGAAACCGGGACCAAAGAATTTCGTGAATTGGTTGACGAAATTGCGACATTAATGGCTTTTGAAGCAACAAGAGATCTGCCCTTGGATGAAATCGAGATTGAAACGCCGGTTGCAAAAACGAAGGCAAAAGTACTATCAGGGAAAAAATTAGGGATTGTTCCGATTTTACGTGCCGGAATGGGTATGGTTGACGGGATATTAAAATTAATTCCTGCCGCAAAAGTCGGACATGTCGGATTATACCGCGATCCGGAAACATTAAAGCCGGTGGAATACTATGTGAAATTTCCTTCAGACATTGAAGATCGGGACTTCATTGTTGTGGATCCGATGCTGGCTACAGGCGGATCCGCTGTCGAAGCGATTAACAGTTTGAAAAAACGCGGGGCGAAACATATTATTTTCATGTGTCTAATTGCCGCACCGGAAGGATTGAAAGCATTGGAAGAAGCCCATCCGGATGTCGATATTTACATCGCTGCCCTTGATGAAAGACTGAATGAAAAAGGGTACATTATCCCGGGCTTGGGAGATGCCGGAGACCGGTTGTTCGGGACGAAATAAACTGTTGTAAAGTCATCTAGGAGCCTTAAAATCAAGTTGTGTTTAAAAAACCCAGAAATAATGGATTTTCCACATTCCTGGGTTTTCTTAGCACCAGGAAAGTATAAATTTTTCAATTTCTACTTTCCTAACGCATAAGTATACTAGAGAGACTTCGGTAGCATTACCTCGCAAGCGAAAAAGTTTTTTCGCTGAACTACGGCTCTGTTCTCGCCTAAAGGCTCGGACGCCCGAGTTTTCTTTATTTTTATCAATCACTTATACTTCATGACAGGCGACAAAATGTCCATCTTCAATTTCTCTCCATTCCGGACGAGTTACTTTGCACTGTTCAGTGGCTAATGGGCAACGAGTGTGGAATGGGCAACCGGTTGGATAATTGGATGCGCTTGGGATTTCACCTTCGAGCTTGATTCTTTCCTTGTTTTTTCCCGGGATTGGTCGAGGGATTGAGGAAAGTAAAGCTTTTGTGTAAGGATGCAAGGGATTTCGATAAATTTGATCCGATGTACCAAGTTCGGCAGTTGTACCCAAGTACATGACCAATACGCGGTCGCTAATATGACGGACGACACTTAAATCATGCGAAATAAACATATATGTCAAATGATGCTTTTCTTGCAATTCCAGTAAAAGTTTAATAATTTGTGCTTGGACGGATACATCCAAGGCAGAAACAGCTTCGTCACAAATAACTAAAGATGGATTTAGTGCGATCGCTCTGGCAATCCCGATCCTTTGCCGCTGACCGCCACTGAATTCGTGTGGAAAACGATCATAGTATTCCTTTTTCAATCCGACCTCTACTAAAAGTTCTTTAACCCTTTGGACCCGTTCGTTTTTTGACAAATTTGTATGGATAATAAATACCTCTTCTAAAGCATCACCAATTCTTTGTCGAGGATCCAGTGATGCAAAAGGATCTTGGAAGATCATTTGCATATGTTTTTTATATTTTTTAAGTTGGCTGTCAGATAAATTACCGATTTCTTCACCACGAAAGCGAATATTGCCGCCGGTTTTTCTTTCCAATCCAAGAACGGTACGACCAAGAGTTGACTTGCCGCAACCGGATTCTCCAACGACACCTAGTGTTTCTCCCTCATATATGGTGATATCTATATCATTAACGGCTTTGACATAGGCTTTTGTACGTTTTAAAATGCCTTTTTTAATGGGATAGAATGTTTTTAATCCCTTTATCTCAAGAAGTGGCTGCTGATTCATTGTGCATTTTCGCCTCCTGGAGCCAACATTTTACTTCTTGATTTTCAGATATTTTAAATGTCGGCGGATTTTTTTGTCGGCAAATATCCGTTGCAAATGGGCAACGCGGATGGAAGCGACATCCTTCTATTTTTTCATCTAAATTCGGCATCGAACCTGGGATAATGTTCAATTCATGGGCATCTGCTTCAATATCCGGAACCGCAGCTAGCAGTCCTTGTGTGTATGGATGTTTCGGATTCGCAAATAATGTTTGGGCATCGCTCATCTCGACAACTTCACCAGCATACATAACCATTACTCGATCGGCTATTTCAGCAACAACCCCCATATCATGGGTTACAAATATTACACCCATGCCCATTTGCTCTTTTAATTCCTCAATCAAATCCAATATTTGCGCTTGAATGGTAACATCGAGGGCAGTCGTTGGTTCATCGGCAATTAATAATAACGGTTCACAAGCAAGCGCAATGGCAATCATGACCCTTTGTCTCATCCCGCCACTAAGCTGATGAGGATATTGATTGATTTTTTCTTCGGGGTTTGGAATCCCGACCTTTTTTAATAGCTCAATACTTGCTTGTTTTGCTTCCTTTTTTGAAAATTTTTTATGGATTAAAAGCGGTTCTTGAAGCTGGTAGCCAATTGTAAAAACCGGATTTAATGCTGTCATAGGTTCTTGGAAAACCATTGATATTTTATTTCCTCGATAGGATTGCATTTGTTCATCGGTCAACCGGACCAACTCATCATTTTCAAGCTTGATTGAACCTTCCACTATATTTCCGTTCTGAGGGAGAAGTCCCATGATGGATAAAGAAGTGATACTTTTCCCACATCCGGATTCACCAACAATACATAAAGTTTCTCCTTTATCAACATGGAAGGAGATGGACCGGACAGCGGTTACGGGTCCTTTCGCTGTCCGGAATTCTACTTTCAGGTTTTCAACTTGAAGTAAGTGATTCATTGCCTCTCCCTACTTTCTACTAACGTTGTATAAATACCATAAACCTGTAGGATTAACAGTTAAACCGGAAACAGTTTTATCATAAGCGATTGATACCATTCCGTGATCCATTACAATCATTGGGGCATCTTTAATTGCCATAATATTAGCTTCATTCAACTTTTGTTTACGAACTTCTTGATCTACAGTACCTCGGGATTCATCAACAAGTTTGTCAAATTCAGGATTGTTATAACGGACATTGTTTGATGAACCAATATTATCGGAATGTAAGTTTGGATATAGAAGTTCGCTACCATCACCGGTACTGTTTGCCCATCCTAAGAAGGTCATTTCAAAATTCCCTGCTCTTGCCGCATCCAAGAATGAACCCCATTCCATTGATTCAATCTTAACTTTTAATCCAATTTCAGATAATTGGGATTGAACAATTTCAGCCATTTTCATATAGTTCCCTGTATTTCCGACTAAGATGGTAATTGGAGTACTACTATAACCATGTTCTTTCACAATTTGTTTTGCTTTTTCAGGATCATACGGGTAGCCGGCATCTTTTGCCTTTTTATCATACCCAAATATTTTTGGGCCGATAATGCTTTCGTTATATTGTCCTAAACCGTTAAGCTGTTTGACATAAGCTTCTTGATCAATTCCATAGGCAACAGCTTGTCTAAATTCTAATTCATTGAATGGCGCTTTTTCCATGTTGAAGCCTAAATAGGAAACACGAGTACCTTCAGAAATTTCTAACTTAACATTTTTTAATGATTTGACCCTTGATATTAGATCAGATTGGATTGCATCGATAAATTGAACATCACCAGTTTGCAACATTGAAATAGCTGTTGAGGCTTCCGGAACGACCTTAAATGTTACAGTTTTAAGTTTTGCTGGATCTCTCCAATAGTCATCATTTCGAGTTAAAGTGATATGATCACCCGGTACCCATTCAACAAATTTGAATGGACCTGTACCAACCGGGTTTTTATTAATATCGCCTTTTTTGTCGGCAGTTGGACTAACAATCGATGCGTTTGAATGAGCAAGTGCTGCTAGCATCGGTCCATATGGCTCTTTCGTTTTTATAACAACTGTATATTCATCTTGCACATCAATTGAATCAATTGGTGCTAATAAGGAAGCTCGTGGTGCTGCGCGGTTCGGATCTTTAATTTGTTCAAATGTATATTTTACAGCTTCGGCATTAAAATCTGTCCCATCATGAAATTTAATGCCTTTTTTCAACTTGATCACCCATGTATTCGGATCCGGATTTTCATAGGATTCAGCAAGGAGCGGCTCCGGTTCCATAGTTTTTGGGTTTAAAGTAAACAATGTTTCATAAACTTGCGCAATAATATTTGTAGAAGCTTGATCATTTGTATCAATCGGGGATAACCCGGCTGCATCTGCGGTTGATGCATAGGTGATTTCTTGTGCTACTGCCCCGCCACTTGAAGACCCACTTGCTTTGTTGCCACTTTTACCGGAGCAACCTGCAAGAACCAAGGACAAGGTAAAAAAGATTACTAATGATTTTATTAAATTTTTCTTCATGACTATTTCTCCTTTTCAGTAATAATGATTATGAATCAAATTTCATATTTGGATCTAATGCATCACGTAAACCATCACCAACAACATTGAATGCGAAAACGGTCAACATGATCGCAATACCCGGTAAAATTGCCATATGTGGTGCTTCCCACATAAAATCTTGTCCTGCAGCTATCATTGCACCCCACTCAGGTGAAGGCGGTTGAGCACCTAACCCGAGGTAGCTAAGAGATGCACATGAGAGAATTGCTGTAGCCATTCTAGTTGTAGCAAAAATGATAATTGGTGCTGTACAGTTTGGCAAAATATGTTTAAAAATGATCCGTGTATGGCTTGCTCCAATTGATTTCATCGCCAAAATATACTCTTGGTTCTTGACCGATAAAACACTGCCTCGGACAATTCGTGCACAACCCGGAATCGACCAAATGCTGATTGCGATGATAACATTTACCAAGCTTGTCCCCAACATTGCAATTATAAGCATAGCCAACAATGTACCGGGAAAGGCAAATAAAAGATCAACGATACGCATAATGAAAGCATCCAATTTTTTAAAGTATCCACTAATCAGACCGAGAAGAACTCCGCCAATTAATCCAAGTGCGACGGAGGTAAGTCCGACAATCAAGGAAATCCGCGCACCGTATACAAGTCGTGACCACATATCTCTACCGTAGTTATCTGTTCCAAGAAAATGACCTGCTGTACCGATGCCCAGTTTGGCGCTTGCCAAGTCCTGTTTATAAGGATTATGTGTCACGAGAACAGGAGCAAATATTGCTAAAATCACCTGAATAAGAATAATAGAAATCCCTATAAGAGCCAGTTTATTTTTACACATCCGTTTCCATGTATCTAGCAAGAAATGGTCTTTTTTCACTCTATTAACTTCCTTCTTTTCTAATGCTATTCCATTTTCCAAAAATCTCACCCCCTTGATTAGTCGTAGCTGATTCTTGGATCAACAGCTGCATATAAAAGGTCAACAATCAAATTAATGAAAACAAAGATTCCGGCAACAAGTAGGACAGTTCCTTGCACCATTGGGAAATCTCTAGAAGCAATACCTTCAATCATTAATCGACCAATTCCATTGATGGCAAAAACTTGCTCGGTGATGATGGTTCCTCCCAACAAGCCGCCGAAGTTAATTCCGGCAACGGTTAAAACAGGAATTAATGCATTACGCAAAGAATGAACCCAAACAACCTTTCTTTGCTTGACTCCTTTGGCACGCGCAGTTCGTATGTAATCAGCTTGGGCTACTTCCAACATAGATGAGCGTGTCATTCGGGCAATAATAGCTGCTGTTGATGTCCCTAAGGTAATTGCCGGTAAAATTAGCTCTTTAAAACCTTCTGTTGTATAGAATGGAGAATTTAATCCACCAATCGGCAACCATTGTAAATTTACGGAAAATAATAGAATTAGCATTGTCCCTAACCAAAAGTTTGGAATTGAGACACCGATCAACGAAAAAGTTGTGCTGGCAAAGTCAAGCATGGAATTGGGCTTCCTTGCCGAAATGATTCCAGCTGTTATTCCAATTACGATAGCAACAATCATGCTTGCTACAGCTAATTTAATTGTAATCGGAAATCTGGTCGTAATTGCTTCTGTAACGGATTGCCCTGTCCGGTAAGAATAGCCGAGGTCCCCATGAATAAGACCATTCATATAATCAACGTATTGGACCAATACAGGTTTGTTCAATCCTAAATCTTCTCTAATCGCTTCGATATCGGATTTAGTTGCTGTTGGTCCACCGATGATTGTTGCCGGATCACCCGGGGCAAGATGCATACTCATGAAAACTATAAAAGAAATACCAATGAGTAATAGAATCATCTGAGCAAATCTTCTGATAATAAACTGTACCATCTTCCACCCCTCCTTAAAAATTAGGTTAATATAACATTTGAAAAATTTTAAATTAGTTTCAATAATAATTTACAAATTAAAGGTTGTCAACAGTTTGAATTAACAAAAATAAAGAAAAGGCAAAAAAGCGGATACATTTATAATAAATATTTAACTTTTTGCTATCATTTTGTGGATAATTAGTTATATGGAGAGTTATGGAATATCATGATAGAAACGATGGAGGCATAATCTTTTAGTTTTATAAAATAGCAAAAAACTGCCCGAGTTGGTTTTTATTTTGGTAGGATTCAATGAAACAATGTGTGTAAATTCATTGAAATACCAAAAAATGCCACCGGACAGTTTTGAATAAAGTGGGTTTATTTCGAATTCGCTTATAGTTTGAAACCACTTCTGCTTTTAAATCTCCTGAGAATTACAGAACTTTCTACACGAGTAATCCCCTCAACAGAATAAAGCTCAGTATTGATGAATGATTCTAGCATTTTAAAATCTTCAACTAAAACGTGCATGTGAAGTGTACTTGGGCCGGTCATCTGGTAAATACTGGCGACATTTGGGTTGGCTGCTAAATTCTCAGCTACTTTAATCAGTTGCATCGGTTCAACATCCACCTCAAAGAATGCCGATACTTGTTTCCCCGCATTTTCTGAATTAATAACAACGGTAAATTTTTCAATAATTCCCCGTTCCTTTAAACTTTCAATTCGATCTTTCACAGCAACACGGGATAGTCCGACTTTTTTTGCCAATTCAACATAGGAAATTCGTCCATCTTTCGTTAGTTCATTCAATAGCTTCTTATCGATATCATCTAACTTCATTGCGACATCTCCTTTCAAACTGCCTTTTTCATATAATAGCAGAAAATTTTTCATGTAAGAAAGTGTTGCTCAACCCATATGAAATATATTAACAAACAAAAATAACAAAATGTAAGTTATTTTTTAAATTAGCTTTTAAAATGGAAACTATAATAAAATAAATTTTTATTTTTGTCTGACCCATTATTGACAAAATCTTAATTTGTTTGTATCATTCAATATAATTCAGAAAATAAGGGGGAGAGATTTGTGATTTCATTTAACCATCTGTCCAATCCGTATTCAATTCCTAGGAATGCTACCTATGCAAGAAAGGGGATAGTTGCTACATCTCAGCCCCTCGCTGCACAAGCCGGATTGGAAATTTTAAAAAAAGGCGGGAATGCCATTGATGCGGCAATTGCCACGGCAGCTTGTTTGACTGTTGTTGAACCGACATCGAATGGTATTGGTGGTGATGCATTTGCCTTAGTTTGGACAAATGGAAAGTTATATGGTCTGAATGGGAGTGGGCCGGCGCCAAAATCTATTTCCATTGAAGCTGTTAAAGAACGGGGATTTAATGAGATTCCAACCCATGGCTGGATTCCGGTGACGGTTCCAGGTGCTCCCGGTACTTGGGCAGAGCTGTCGGCGCGGTTTGGTAAATTACCGTTATCGGAGGTATTAAAACCTGCAATCGAGTATGCAAGTGAAGGATATCCAATCTCCCCAACTTTAGGAAGATTTTGGGAACGGGCTTTTTCTATTTATAAAAATAAATTAACAGAGGATTACTTTCAGCATTGGTTTGAAACCTTCGCACCAAAAGGGCGGGCACCACGGGTCGGCGAAATTTGGGCATCACCCGACCATGCAAAAACGCTGCAATTAATCGCAGAAACGAATGCCGAGTCATTTTACAGAGGTGAGCTGGCGGAAAAAATTGCCGCATTCTCTAAGGAAACAGGAGGATTTTTAAAAGATGAAGATTTAGCCAATTATCGACCGGAATGGGTGGAGCCAATTAATGTTAACTATCGTGGCTACGATGTATGGGAAATTCCGCCGAATGGGCAAGGTATCGTTGCACTTTTAGCATTAAATATTTTAAAAGGTTTTGAGTTTCATGAAAAAGAATCCGTAGATATGTATCATAAACAAATTGAAGCTATGAAACTTGCATTTAGCGACGGGCAGAAATTTGTAACAGAGAAAAATAAAATGCCTGTGACACCGGAACAACTATTAAGTGAAGCATATGCCGAGACAAGGAGAAAACGGATTGGTAAGGAAGCACTATTCCCTGAAGCGGGTGATCCTTCCGGCAGTGGCACGGTTTATTTAGCAGCGGCTGACAAAGACGGAAATATGGTTTCCTTCATTCAAAGTAATTACATGGGATTCGGTTCCGGTTTAGTTGTACCGGGGACAGGAATTGCTTTACAAAATCGGGGACATAATTTCTCCTTTGATCCGAGTCATGCGAATGCGTTAGAAGGCGGGAAACGTACATATCATACGATTATCCCGGGATTTTTAACAAAGGGAAGTGAAGCGGTCGGTCCGTTTGGTGTGATGGGCGGATTCATGCAGCCACAAGGACATGTCCAAGTCATCATGAATACGATTGATTTCGGGTTAAATCCGCAAGCTGCACTTGATGCACCAAGATGGCAGTGGATGAAAGGTAAAGTTGTTGAATTTGAAAATCGTTTTCCGCACCATATTATCCAAGAGTTGGAAAGAAGAGGACATCAAGTTAATATTCAATCTGAGTCGAACAACTTTGGCAGAGGGCAAATCATTTGGCGGGATGAAAAAACAGGTTGTCTTATTGCCGGAAGTGAGTCAAGAACGGATGGAACTGCAGCTGCATGGTGATTGAAAATTAACATAAACTAGTTGGGTAGAGGATCAATGTTGATGTAGCCTCATGCTATCTTGCGTGATTGAAAATTAACATAAACTAGTTTTGGTAGAGGATTAATGTTGATATAGCCTCATACTATCTTGCATGATTGAAATTCAAAAAATTTGCTTTGGGCAGAGGACCGATATGTTATTTTAAGTACAAGGCAAAACAAAGTATCTTACATTGAACAGATAAAGGTGTGTAACATGAAAAAACAGCGAGACATTTTTATTGCTTTTTTTCGCTCGGGAATTTTGGGATATGGTGGGGGACCGTCGTCCATTCCACTCGTGTACAAGGAAGTTGTGGAGCGATTTGATTGGATGAATGCGGAAGAGTTTGGGGATATTCTTGCCCTTGCCAATACATTGCCGGGACCCATTAATACGAAGATGGCCGGTTATATCGGCTACCGGGTGGGCGGATACGTTGGAATGGTCAATGCGATTTTGGCGAGTATATTACCGACGATTGTTGCGATGATTCTATTATTTGCTTCCATTAATAAAATAAAACAATTTAATTGGGTGAACGGGATGATTGCAGCGATTATTCCGGTTGTCGGTGTCATGATGGGGACGTTAACCTGGCAGTTTTTAAAAAATACAAAGAAGGATTTTGGTACCGGAAAAACAATTGTCCTAAGTGTTCTTATTTTAATCGTTCTGCAATTCTTCCATATTCATCCGGCCATTGTAATTGCCGTATTTCTTATTGCTGCATTCGTCCAAAGGGATAAGGAGGAACAGGTGGTCAAAAAGAAAGAGAGGACGGGCGCATGATCTATTGGAATATTTTTCTGGCGTTTTTTATCCCCGGAATTTTGGGTTATGGTGGCGGACCGGCCTCAATCCCCTTAGTTGAAAATGAAGTGGTTGATCGCTATGGCTGGTATACCGTCCAAGAGTTCAGTCAAGTTTTGGCATTGGGAAATTCCTTGCCGGGGCCGATTGCGACAAAAATGGCCGGTTATATTGGTTATGATGTTGGCGGTGTCTTAGGTGCCATTATCGCTGTTTTTGCTACAGTTGCCCCATCGTTAATTTTAATGATTATTTTATTGAAGATTTTGTTAAAGTATAAAAATTCTCCAAAAGTAAAACGATTGACGAGCTATGTTCGCCCGATTATTGCGATTTTACTTGGTGTGATGGCATGGGACTTTTTTGTTGAATCATATGAAGGAATTGGTATTTGGCAAACAGTCGGGATTGGAGTGATTAGCTTTTTTATGATTGAACGCTGGAGAATCCACCCAGCCATTGTAATTGTTGCCGCTTTTGTTTATGGCGGGTTAGTTTTGGGGTGATGGTCAAAAAATGAAGTTTCTCGGCTCAAAATGGTGACGAGAACGGGTCTCGCCGCCAAAAAGGAGAGTTTCTCGGTTTAAAATGACGACGAGAAGGGGCTTCGTCGCCAAAAAATAGAGTTTCCCGGACAAAAATGACGACGAGAAAGGGTCTCGTCGCCAAAAAATAGAGTTTCCCGCCCCAAAATGGTGACGAGAACGGGTCTCGTCGCTAAAAAATGGAGTTTCCCGCCCCAAAATGGTGACGAGAAAGGATCTCGTCGTCAAAAAAGAGATTTTTCCGCCTCAAAATGCCGACGAGAAAGGGTTTCGGCGCCAAAAAAAGGCATTTCCCGCTGAAAATGCCGACGAGAACGGGTGTCGTCGCCAAAAAGTGGAGTTTCCCACGCAAAAAAGTCGACGAGAAGGGGTCTCGTCGCCAAAAAATAGAGTTTTTCGCCCCAAAATGATGACGAGAATGGATCTCGTCGTCAAAAAAGAGATTTTTCCGCCTCAAAATGCCGACGAGAAAGGGTCTCGTCGCCAAAAAATAGAGTTTTCCGCCCCAAAATGCCGACGACAAGAGGTCTCGTCGCCAAAAAGTGGAGTTTTTCGCCTCAAAATGACGACGAGAACGGGTCTCGCCGCCAAAAAGTGGAGTTTTTCGCCTCAAAATGCCGACGAGAACGGGTCTCGCCGCCAAAAAGGAGAGTTTCTCGGTTTAAAATGCCGACGAGAACGGGTCTCGTCGCCAAAAAGTGGAGTTTTTCGCCTCAAAAAGACGACGAGAACGGGTCTCGTCGCCAAAAAATGGAGTTTCCCGCACCAAAATGGTGACGAGAATGGATCTCGTCGTCAAAAAAGTGATTTTTCCGCCTCAAAAAGTCGACGAGAAAGGGTTTTACTGATTTATTGTTTTTCCAAGGTGCGAAACTCAAGTAATAAATCTGACACTGCAGACTAGATGTGGTCTGCCATTACCTAAGATAGGAAACCAAATAAAATTTAACCGCAGACCAAGTGGCACGTAACCAATCAAACTAAACGCATTCGTAACCGCAGACCAAGTGGCACGTAACCAATCAGACCAAACACATTCGTAACCGCAGACCATGTGGCCGTTCCAAATCAAACCTAATAAATCCAAATTTCCCAGACATACTAATAGGAAAGTTATTCAATCAGGGAGGTTTGATTATGAAAATAGCCCGTAAATGTTTCGTTCTCTGCTTTATTTTTTCTATCTTCGTTTTATCTGCCCCAATAAACATAAAGTACATGTACGCAGGAAAATATGAAAGACCTGCCCTTCCTCAAGATCAAGATACGCAACAAACGGTCATCGTAAAAGTAAATAAACCGATGACTGAAAATGAAGCGAAACAACTACTCCAATCCTACCCGGACCTCAAGTTAAGGTATCATTTTCAAAAAATATTTAACGGTTTTTCTGTAATGGGTCCGAGTAGCCAAATAAAAAAAATGGTCGAAAAAACCTCCATTGAAAACATCTATCCGTCCTATACATACAAACTGGATATAAGTCCCTATCCGCAAATTTCAAACGGTACTTTCAACAGCATTAATTATATTGGTACAAGTAAAATTCGCCATCTCACCGACAAAAATGGAAACCACTTAACAGGAAAAGGAATCAAAGTAGGCATTATTGACACGGGAATCGATTACACACATCCGGATTTACGAAAATCATATGTCAAAGGGTATGATTTTGTCGATAATGATTATGACCCGATGGAAACAGTCGATATGGGCCCAAATAATACGTTTCACGGAACGCATGTGGCAGGTGTGATTGCCGCAAATGGAAAAATGACAGGTGTTGCTCCGGAAGCGGAAATCTATGCCTATCGCGCCTTAGGACCCGGTGGATTTGGGACAACAGAGATGATCATTGCAGCCGTTGAACAAGCCATCAAGGACCGGGTTGATGTGTTAAACCTTTCTTTGGGTACAAGTATCAACGGACCGGATTTGCCAACCAGTCTTGCCTTAGATAAAGCGGTGGAAAACGGGATTGTCGCAGTCACATCGAATGGTAATTCAGGACCGGATTTATGGACGGTAGGTTCCCCGGGGACTTCCCATCAAGCAATTTCGGTCGGTGCGAGTACGCCGGAGATTCAAATACCGTATGTAGACTATTATGGTCAACAATTTCGCCTCTCCCCTCTTACCGGTTCAAAGCCATGGAATCTCGATCGATCATATATGATAGTTGCCGGTGGATTAGGAAGAGAAAAAGATTACCAAGATGTAGATGTGAACGGGAAAATTGTTCTCCTTAAGAGAGGAAAACTAACTTTTTCTGATAAAGTCCGTACGGCTGAAAAATATGGGGCAAAGGCGGTCATCATCTATAATAATGAAGATGAGGCGGTTTTAGGAATGTTGGATGGTGAAATGAATTTACCGGTTGCTTTCCTATCAAAAAAAGATGGGGAACATCTTCTGAAACTTATAGAAACGAGCAATACGCCGGCTAAAATAGTAAATAAAAACGAACAAGATAGGCTGGCGGATTTTAGTTCCCGCGGGCCGGTTACATTTAGCTGGGAAATAAAACCGGACGTCGTTGCCCCGGGTGTTGCGATTGAAAGCACAGTGCCGGGCGGATATAAACCGCTGGCAGGAACAAGTATGTCTGCCCCGCATGTTGCCGGGGCAAGTGCCATTCTAAAACAAGCAAATCCGGACTGGACCCCGGAACAAATTAAAGCAGTTCTCATGAGTACAAGCAAACCACTTTTAAATGAAGCAAATCAATTGTACCAGTCATTTGAACAAGGAGCCGGGCGGATTCAAATGGAGGAAGCATTACGTACCGAGACGATCATTCAGCCTGCTGCCCTTCAATATGGAAAAGTAAAAGGGAAAACATTTGAAGAAACGAAGAAAATGATAACGGTAGAAAATGTTAGTGATCACGCCATTCGCTGTACATTTTCTACACCACTCCGCTCTGATACTATTGCATGGGATTTGCCGAGTCCATTTTACTTAAAGCCAAAAGAGAAAAAACAAATAACCATTGGTATAGAAGTAAAAAACCAACATAAGAAAAATGAGATTTATAATGGGTTCATTGACATGCACAGCGGAAGCCAAACCATTCATATCCCGTATTTATATGTTGTTGCTGAACCGGATTATCCGCGAATTATGCAATTCTCCTTTGAAAAATCGGAGAGGGAGGATCTCTATAAATATGAAACATATTTGCCGGGCGGCGCCGATGAATTTGGGATTGCCCTGTTTGATCCGGATACGTACCGATTTATCGATTACTTGGATTGGGAAAAAAATGTCCGGCGCGGCTTAATTACAAAAACAATTAAACAAGAGAAAGACTTGCAAAAAGGGACCTATATTGCTGTAGCGTTTGCAAAAAAGTCCGGAAAGGAAGACTTCATTGAACAACTGATAGAAATACAATAATCCGGGATATTTCATAATTTATCCACACATTGTTAAAATGTTACAAATTTGTGAATGATAACTGATTCTCGAAAAAGAGACCGATATTTTCTATGTATATAAATTGACATAAAAACTAGACTATTGTAGTCTTATTTAGTGTATGGTGATAGGGTTTTCAACTTATTTACAGTTGAAAATCCATCGTAATAATGAAATTTCTTTCGTTAAAATATGAACTACTTGAATACATCATTTATTTGTAAAATTATGGTTTTTTGTATGGCGATTTTTGTTCTTTTATGAACTTTTTTGACGGAAATGAAAACTTCTGGACAAAAAAAATTAGTGGAAATTTCACATTCCCATATAAATGCTATTGTATAATATCATTTAAGCCCCTTTTCAAAACCTTTTATTAGTTTTAATTTCGTTATCGGGTTGTAATCTATAGAAGATAACCGCTCAGAAATATGATTTTGAAATCTGAACATCAACATAATCATTTATTCCTAAACTACAATATAAATTTTTTTCAAATAGCATTTTTTAGGTGTAAAATAAGGTTGGTGTGCTTGAAAATATTTGTGCGGCCTAACCCGGACTTTAGGAGAAGTATAAAAATGCCTGATATTCAATTTTTATATAATCGCTATCGAAAATATATGTTTTACCTGTTAGCTATTTTTGTTTTTGGATGGGGTTTTACATCATTCAAGGAAGTATTTCTGGGTTTCATACTGGGTACAGCTGTCAGTTTTATTAATCTATGGTTATTATATAAAAAAACGATACGTCTGAGTGAAGCTGTCGCAAAAGGTAAGGCAGTTTACTCTATCGGTTCCCTTTCGAGGTTTGCTTACGCAGCATTAGCAATTTTAATCGCTATACAATTTCCTAATGATATAAATATTTTATCTACTTTAATTGGGTTATTGACATCTTACCTTGTCATGGCCCTCGATTCTCTTGTTTTCACTATAAAAAAAGGTTACAGGAAGAGAGGTGAGTAACGTGCATCATGAGGAACCGGTTAGGGAATTGTTTTGGGGTTTGACATATAACCCGTCAAATATTTTGATGATAACAATTTCCTCACTAATAGTATTTTTAATCGCTTTATTATGTACACGCAAACTCGCAATGAAACCAACCGGAGCTCAAAACTTTATTGAGTGGGTGATGGATTTTGTAAAAGGAATTATTCAAAGCAACCTAGACTGGAAAAATGGCGCCAGATTCCATCTTTTGGCTTTAACATTGATCATGTATATTTTCGTGTCAAACATGCTTGGGTTGCCATTTGCTGTTGTTTATGGCCATGAGCTATGGTGGAAATCACCGACAGCCGATCCTCTTATTACGATGACATTGGCCGTTATGGTACTCGGCTTAACTCATTATTATGGTGTGAAGCTGCGTGGAGCTAAGAATTACTTACTTGGATATACGCAACCGATGAAAGTCATGACACCAATAAAGATCGTTGAGGAATTTTCAAACACATTAACACTCGGTCTTCGTCTTTACGGAAACATTTATGCAGGTGAGACGCTTCTTGCTTTACTTGTCTCTTTAGGAACAAGCGGCATTATCGGGGGGGTTTTAGCTTTCCCATTAATGATGGTATGGCAAGGGTTTAGTATTTTTATCGGAGCTATCCAATCATTTATTTTTACCATGTTAACAATGGTCTATATGGCCCATAAGGTTAGTGCAGACCATTAATATAAATATCATTTTCAGGCGATCAACTTCCCTTCTTGAAACGTGATAACGTTTAGGCGGGAGATGCATCGTCACAGAACAGAAAAGCAGCTGTTGACATAACTGTCTTAAGCTTAAGCGGCGGAGTGAACACGCCCCAAAGAATGAGAATCCTAGATAACTAAATGCCTTTGGAAACCCCTGCTTCAAATTTAACTAAATAAGTGGCGGGTAGTTCACGAACATGAAAACAATACACATTTTTATAAATTAAAGGAGGATTTTATTAAATGGAAACATTAGCAGCAGCAATTGCAGTTGGTTTGGCAGCATTAGGTGCCGGTATCGGTAATGGTTGGATCGTTTCAAAAACTGTAGAAGGGATGGCACGCCAACCAGAATCTGCAGGTCTATTACGTACGACTATGTTCATTGGTATCGGTATGGTAGAAGCGATTCCGATCATGGGTGTTGTAATCGCCTTTATCGCACTATTTTCATAAAGTTAACTAAGCTTTATAAAAGTAAATGGCGGAGATCATTCATAAGAACCTTCGCCATTCCTTTATGTTGCATGTAAAATAAGCCGGTTTTTGAAAAATTAAACAATTGTTTAGGTTTCTAAACTTATTGTACCTACTGAGATTATACTTGACGCAATGATGCTTCTATAATCTTTTATCGATAGCAACAATCTTTTAAAAAATAGCCTAAAAATATGAAAGCGTAATTGATAAATTTACAATGTATTTATGGTGCTTCTTGAAGGGAGTGAATGGTAGCGTGTTAACAGATGGTTTCGTATTAGGTGCTGCATCAGGAGGCTTTACAGTGATCGATTCTTTATACCAACTTCTGGCATTTTTAGTCCTCATGTGGCTTTTGAAAAAATTTGCATGGGCTCCATTAATGAAAGTAATGAAAGATCGTGAAGAGCATATCGCCAGTGAAATCAATCAAGCGGAGGATGCAAAAAAAGAAGCAAAAGAACTTTTGCAACAGCAACAAGAAATGTTAAAAAATGCTCGCCAAGAATCGCATACTTTTATTGAAAATGCGAAAAAGCAAGCAGAAGTTCAAAAAGAAGAAATTATCCGTGCAGCACGGGAAGAAGCAGAACGGCATAAAGAAGCCGCACGCTTGGAAATTCAACAAGAAAAAGAGAATGCGGTGGCAGCCTTAAAAGAGCAAGTCGCATCTTTATCCGTTTTAATCGCTTCGAAAGTAATTGAGAAAGAATTAAGCGAAAAGGATCATGCCGAGTTGATTCAAGAGTCTATTAAAAAGGCAGGAGAAGAGTAATGAGTAAGACCATTGCAGGAACAAAGTATGCTGTTGCTCTTTTCCAGTTAGCTCAAGAAAAAAATTTGGTGGATCAAATTGAAAGTGAACTGCTAATCATCAAAGAAGTTTTCGGTTCCAATAAAGATATTTTGACATTTTTAAAGTCACCGCAAGTTTCAAATCAGGAAAAACACAATGCGTTGAAAAAAGCTTGTGCTGACTTTTCACCATATGTATTAAATACGTTGCTATTGTTAACCGACCGTCATCGAGTCGATTCGATAATTCCAATGATCGATGCATATATTGAAATGTCCTATGATCAAAAAGGAATTGCAACAGCGAAAGTGGAATCAGTCCGTGCACTTACAGACGAAGAAAAATTAGCGATTTCAAGCGTATTCGCCAAGAAAATGAATAAAGTATCACTGGAAATAGAGAACGTTGTTAACAATGATTTACTAGGTGGTTTAAAAATTCAAATTGGAAATCGCATCTTTGACGGAAGTTTGCGTGGTAAACTAGACGGCCTCAAACGCGAACTATTAGGATAAATCGTAATAAGGGGTGAAATGAATGAGCATTAAAGCTGAGGAAATCAGTACACTGCTTAGACAGCAAATTGAAAACTATCAAGCTGAAATGAAAGTAACCGACATCGGTACGGTCATCGAAGTTGGTGACGGGATTGCTCGTGTCCACGGATTAGATAATGCCATGAGCGGCGAGCTTCTAGAGTTCGAAAATGGTGTAATGGGTATGGCCCAAAACCTTGAACAAAACAATGTCGGTGTTATTATATTAGGGCCTTTTACAGATATTCGTGAAGGTGCTCAAGTTAGACGGACAGGACGGATTATGGAAGTTCCTGTCGGTGAAGAATTAATCGGACGTGTCGTAAACCCACTTGGACAACCGGTTGACGGATTAGGTCCGATTCATACAACAAAAACCCGTCCAATTGAAAGTCCGGCTCCGGGTGTTATGGACCGGAAATCCGTTCATGAACCTTTACAAACCGGGATTAAAGCGATTGACGCACTTGTCCCAATCGGTCGTGGACAACGGGAATTAATTATTGGTGACCGTCAAACAGGGAAAACAAGTTTGGCTGTTGATACAATTCTTAACCAAAAAAATGAAAATATGATTTGTATTTATGTTGCCATCGGGCAAAAGGAATCAACTGTTCGGAATACGGTTGAAACTTTCCGTAAATACGGTGCTTTAGACTATACCATTGTCGTTACCGCTGCTGCATCTGAGCCTGCTCCATTACTTTATCTGGCTCCATATGCCGGTGTAGCTATGGGAGAAGAGTTCATGCATAACGGAAAGCATGTATTGGTTATTTACGATGACCTAACAAAACAAGCGGCAGCCTATCGGGAACTTTCCCTATTATTACGCCGTCCGCCGGGTCGTGAAGCCTATCCTGGTGACGTGTTCTATTTGCATTCCCGTTTATTGGAACGTGCTGCAAAATTAAGTGATGCCAAAGGTGCCGGTTCATTAACTGCACTACCATTCGTTGAGACACAAGCAGGGGACATCTCGGCTTACATTCCGACGAACGTTATTTCCATTACCGATGGACAAATTTTCTTACAATCTGACCTCTTCTTCTCAGGTGTACGTCCGGCCATTAACGCAGGTCTATCCGTATCCCGGGTTGGAGGAAACGCCCAAATTAAAGCCATGAAAAAGGTTGTGGGGACATTACGTCTTGACTTAGCTTCTTACCGTGAACTTGAAGCATTCGCACAATTTGGCTCCGATTTAGATAAATCAACACAAGCGAAACTGGCACGTGGTGTACGCACAGTTGAAGTATTGAAACAAGATTTACACAAACCGATTGCGGTTGAAAAACAAGTAGTCATCTTATACGCATTAACACGCGGATTTTTAGATGATATTCCGGTAGAAGATATTCGTCGCTTTGAAAATGAATTATACAGTTGGATCGATCAAAACAAACCGGCCGCTGTCGAACATATTAAAACGACTCGTGAACTTCCGGCAGATGAGGAATTGACACAACTGCTTAATGATTTCAAAAAAACATTTGCTGTGTCTGAATCAAAATAACCGGTTCGTGATCGAGGGGGAACTTCTCCACTTACCGAACGTATAACAAAGGCTTATCAATCAATAAGGTGGTGAGGAAAAGTGGCCAGTTTACGGGAAATAAAAGGACGGATTAATTCAACGAAAAAAACAAGCCAAATCACAAAGGCGATGCAAATGGTATCTACTTCCAAAATGAGCCGTGCCGAAATGAATGCCAAATCATTTGTCCCTTATATGGAAAAAATTCAAGAGGTGGTCGGCAGAATTGCCCATGGTACGACAGATGCTGTACATCCCATGTTAATCCATCGTCCGGTAAAAAAATCAGCTTATCTTGTCATTACCGGTGACCGCGGATTAGTTGGTGCTTATAATAGCAATATCATCCGCCGAGTCAACCAACTGTTACAAGAACGCCATAAATCAAAAGATGAATACGGCTTGATTACAATCGGACGGGTGGGTCGTGATTTTTATAAAAAACAAGGTCATAACATCCTATTAGAAATTACCGGGTTAAATGACCATCCGAATTTCAATGAGGTTCAGAGCATCACCAGTAAAACCGTAGATATGTTTTCAGACGGTACCTACGATGAGCTATATATCATTTATACCCACTATATTTCGGTTATCCAACATGATGTTATTGTGAAAAAGGTTTTGCCATTAACCGATATTGCACCGGCTGCAAAACCGTTTATCTATGAGTTTGAACCGAACGTGGAGGAAATATTGGAAGTCTTGTTGCCTCAATATGCCGAAAGTCTAATTTTTGGAGCATTACTTGAAAGTAAAGCAAGTGAGCATGCGTCCAGTATGATGGCAATGAAGAATGCGACGGATAATGCAATGGAACTAATCAATACGTTAACAATCAGCTATAACAGGGCCCGCCAAGCACAAATCACTCAAGAAATTACCGAAATTGTGGCCGGGGCTTCCGCATTAGAATAAATTTCAAATAAACGATAATCATACACTTTTCAAATGAACGGACAAAAGTAACATAGTCAGGAGGGAAAAAGATGAATAAAGGGACAATCCTTCAAGTAATGGGTCCGGTTGTCGACGTTAAATTCGAAAATGGACAGTTGCCAAAAATTTATAACGCATTACGAATTCAACATAAAGCCCAAAACGATGCAGACGTTGACATCGACTTAACATTGGAAGTCGCCTTACATCTAGGTGATGACACTGTTCGTACAATTGCGATGGCATCAACGGACGGTTTAGTACGCGGTATGGAAGTAATTGATACCGGTGCTCCTATTTCTGTTCCGGTTGGTGATGTCACATTAGGTCGGGTATTTAATATTTTAGGTGAATCGATTGATTTAGATGGTGAATTGCCGCAAAATGTTCGCAGAGATCCGATTCATCGTCCTGCGCCAAAATTTGAAGAACTATCTACCAAAGTTGAAATTCTCGAAACCGGGATTAAAGTAGTAGACCTACTTGCCCCTTATATTAAAGGTGGGAAAATCGGCCTATTCGGTGGTGCCGGTGTAGGGAAAACAGTTTTAATTCAGGAATTAATTAATAATATCGCCCAAGAACACGGTGGTATTTCCGTATTTGCCGGTGTTGGTGAACGGACACGGGAAGGAAACGACCTATACTATGAAATGAAAGACTCCGGTGTTATTAAGAAAACCGCGATGGTATTCGGACAAATGAATGAGCCGCCTGGTGCCCGGATGCGCGTAGCTTTAACGGGACTGACGATGGCTGAATATTTCCGTGATGAACAAGGACAAGACGTGCTATTTTTCATTGATAACATTTTCCGTTTCACTCAAGCCGGTTCCGAAGTTTCTGCCTTGCTTGGTCGGATGCCGTCTGCAGTAGGTTACCAACCGACATTGGCGACGGAAATGGGTCAATTGCAAGAACGGATTACATCAACAAATAAAGGTTCTGTCACATCTATTCAAGCGATTTACGTTCCGGCCGATGACTATACGGACCCGGCTCCGGCAACAACTTTCGCTCACTTGGATGCAACAACCAACCTTGAACGGAAACTATCTGAAATGGGTATTTACCCGGCTGTGGATCCACTTGCATCAACATCACGTGCATTGGCACCGGAAATTGTTGGGGAAGAACATTATTCCGTAGCTCGTCAAGTTCAACAAACATTGCAACGTTATCGGGAATTACAAGATATTATTGCAATCTTAGGTATGGATGAATTAAGCGACGAAGACAAATTAATCGTTCATCGTGCGCGTCGTATTCAATTCTTCCTATCACAAAACTTCCACGTTGCTGAACAATTTACAGGCCAACCCGGATCCTATGTTCCTGTAAAAGAAACCGTTCGTGGCTTTAAAGAAATTTTAGAAGGTAAATGGGACCATCTTCCTGAAGAAGCATTCCGCCTTGTAGGTACAATTGAGGATGCCGTTGAAAAGGCAAAATCTATGGGCGTTGAAGTGTAATTTGGATTATGAGGAGGATAAGAAATGAAAACCGTATCCGTAAGTATCGTTACTCCTGATGGTCCGGTCTATGAATCAGATGTAGAGATGGTCAGCACAAAAGCGGCCAGCGGTGAACTCGGTATTTTGCCGGGACACGTACCAATGGTGGCACCACTTGCCATTGGTGCCGTTCGCTTAAAAAAAGACGGTCATACTGATTTGGTTGCGGTTAGTGGAGGATTTCTGGAAGTACGTCCGGATAAAGTAACAATCCTTGCTCAAGCTGCAGAAAATGCCAATGAAATCGATATTGATCGTGCCATACGAGCAAAACAACGGGCTGAAGAACGTCTTCGGAAACAAAAACAATCCGAAATCGACTACAGACGAGCCGAACTCGCCCTAAGTCGTGCATTAAATCGAATAAATGTCGCCCAAAATGCAAGATAACGTAACGTACACGTTTATCCGGAAAAGTCCTCTTAGCCAACCGCTAAGGGGATTTTTTTGTGTGTTAAGTATAATTTCCAGCAAGGTAGTGCAGTGAGAAATTTTAGGTTTTAAGTATAGTTCAAAGGAAAAGCTTCAAAGCAACACACCACGCTCGAAAAAATTATATATTTTTCCGATGAACTACGTCTTTGCTTTCCCCTAAAGGTTCGGCAGTCGCCGAGTTTTGCGGAGCGCAACAGGTGCTGAGCGAGCTCCCTATACTTCAGTGTATATTCTATTTTTCCGCGGATTTTAGCAACTCAATTGTTGTGGATATATCGGTGAATATTGTGGACAAATGCATTAGAAAAGTGGATATCTTAGCTTAATTTGTGGATAATCCTTGTAAAATATGTGTATAAATGGGTTGAGAAAATAGAAGTTGATAAAAATTCGATAGTATTTTCCCGTAAAATAATTCACACATTGTGGATAATTTTAATAGAAAGACGTAACAAGTTTCCAGAAACTGTAATCACCTTCATTTAAATGAAATATTTCACAAAATAATTTCCTTTTTGGAAGAAAAAAGTAATTTATAAATTTATTTCCTATGTTAAAATATACATTGTATGTACTAGCCATTCAAAATTCAAAAAGGAGTGTGTGCTATGCTTTCGAATGTCGGGGTTTTCAGTATATTAAGTATTGTCGCTAATTTAATTTTTATTGCCCTGGCATGGTGGGCATTGCAATCATTGAATTTTGAAAAGTTTATTCGAAAAAATCGGGTAACGCAAGGGCGGCTCCTATATATTTTATTAGCGATAGCCATAGGGTCAATCGTAGCTAATTTTTTTCTGGATTATATCGTTTGGTCCAGACAAATTCCCTACATAATGAACATGGATGAAAGTACTTTGAAATAAATAGGTGTCGGGCGTTTTACAGATATTCACATGATTTTTTCAGGAGTAAACCGTGTCAAATTGTGACGACTTTTACCATGTATGACATCCCCCTTTTTAACCAACAATGGTAGTAAAGGGGAGAGGAACATGAGTAAAAGGTTTTATTTACAAATGACAGTATGTACGCTATTTTTCATTTTTATTCTTATTTTTTCTGGTAAAGCTAACTCTGTAACAAATGATTCGGATTTGAATAAAATGATGGATATAATCAGTAAACATAATGGAAATATCGAGGAATGGTCAGTCCTTGCTAGGGAAGAATTGGAATTGGATTTTTCCTATGCAGATTTTGAAAAAGTTGCCGATCAGTGGCAAAAAGAAATTCCAGACTTTACTTGGGAAAAACAAATCAGTCAAGATCGGTTGATTTTAACTGGAAAATCCTCTGACCAATCACTTCCGTATGCTGAAAAAATCCAACTCACAACCGAATTAAATGGTAAAAATATCCAAGGATTCATCCTTTATGAGATAAAAGGGTCGGAATGGAACGAAAAAGTCAGTCATCTTGTAGATGAACGACAAGAGTATTTTTTACCAAAATTTTTTCACAAAAGTCCATCCTTTTTTTCTTGTATAAAGGGAGAGTTCAATGATATGATTGATAAGTCTTTGCTGGAAAAATCAATGACAATTATTCATGACTTTAATGGAAAAATGATTGAAAACTTAGTGGAGAATAATTTTGTTTCTCTGACAGTAAACAGTCCACTGTTTACAAAGGAAATCCCCACTGAAGCGGGATCCTTTGATATGCAGATTTCGTTAAGAAAAACAGCGAATGAAGATAAAACAACCTTTGTAATTGGAACACCGATATTGACAATTGAATATTAATATAACAGATATTGGACGCGGAGGGGAATACATTTGGATAAAATCATCGTCCGCGGCGGGAAGAGATTGAACGGCACCGTAAAAGTAGAAGGAGCCAAAAATGCCGTTTTACCAGTAATCGCCGCTTCACTACTTGCAAGTGATGGAAAAAGTATCATTCGGGATGTACCGTCTCTCTCGGATGTGTATACAATTAATGAAGTTTTAAGATATTTAAATGCGGAAGTTGAATTTCAAAATAATATGGTTCACATTGATGCAACAAGAGAGCTAACCGCGGAAGCTCCTTTTGAATATGTTCGAAAAATGCGAGCCTCTGTATTGGTTATGGGACCACTCTTAGCCAGACTAGGTCGTGCCCGTGTAGCGTTACCCGGTGGATGTGCAATCGGTACAAGACCGATTGACCAACATTTAAAAGGCTTTGAAGCGATGGGAGCAGTTGTTAAAGTTGGTAATGGCTTTATTGACGCAAGAGTGGATGGCAAACTAAAGGGAGCGAAAATTTACTTTGATATTCCAAGTGTTGGCGCAACTGAAAATGTCATGATGGCCGCAGCACTGGCGGAAGGAACAACCATTCTTGAAAACTGTGCCAAAGAACCGGAAATAGTCGATTTGGCAAATTATTTAACAAGTATGGGCGCAGTTGTTAAGGGGGCAGGTACAGAAACCATCCGTATAGAAGGTGTAGATCGACTATATGGTGCAGACCATACGATAATCCCGGATCGAATTGAAGCAGGCACATTTATTACAGCTGCAGCAATTACCGGGGGAAATGTTTATGTAAAAGGAGCGGTACCTGAACATTTATCTTCTTTAGTCGCAAAGTTAGAGGAAATGGGTGTAGAGTTTATTGAAGAAGCTGAAGGAGTCCGTGTAATCGCACCGGATAAATTGAAAGCTGTCGATATTAAAACAATGCCATACCCAGGTTTTCCTACTGATATGCAAGCTCAAGTGATGGCCCTCTTACTGAAATCAGAAGGCACGAGTATGATTACAGAAACGGTTTTTGAAAATCGTTTCATGCATGTTGAAGAATTCCGCCGTATGAATGCCAATATTAAAATTGAAGGCAGATCGGTTATCATTAATGGACCTTCAGATTTACAAGGAGCAGAAGTCGCAGCTACTGATTTACGTGCAGGAGCGGCTCTTATTATTGCAGGTCTTGCTGCTGATGGAATTACCCGCGTAACAGAACTCCAACACTTAGACCGCGGTTATGTCAACTTCCACGGTAAACTGGCCGCCTTAGGAGCGGACATTGAACGAATTTATGATGTGGAAAAAGAAGAGGAGGCAATGGTCGCCAAACTAGCTGCCAATGTTAAATAACATATGGAATGAAAAAGGTTGGTTCTAATGAAAGCCAACCTTTTTTATTGTTATTTTGAGGTGGGAGACGGCAAATTTTGGCGACGAAACAGTCCAGTCATTCTCGTCGCTATTTTGAGCAGGGAAATGCCCGAATTTGACGACGAGAGCTAATCTCGTCACCATTTTTAGTTGAAAAACGCCCAAATTTGACGACGAGAGCTAATCTCGTCACCATTTTGATGCGGAAAATGATCTATTTTGGCGACGAGGGCCAATCTCGTCACCGTTTTGAGCCAGGAAACGTCCATTTTCGACGACGAGAGCTGTTCTCGTTACCATTTTTGGTTGAGAAATGCTCAATTTAGGCGACGAGGGCGGTTCTCGTCACCATTTTGATGCGGAAAATGCTCTATTTTAGCGACGAGGGCCGTTCTCGTCGCTATTTTGAACCGGGAAATGCCCAAATTTGACGACGAGGGCCGTTCTCGTCATCATTTTTAGTTGAAAACACCTAAATTTGGCGACGAGGGCCGTTCTCGTCACCGTTTTCAGTTAAAAAACGCAAATATTTGACGACGAGAGCTAATCTCGTCACCATTTTTAGTTCAGAAATGCTCAATTTTGGCGACGAGAGCTAATCTCGTCACCATTTTTAGTTGAGAAACGCCCAAATTTGGCGACGAGAGCTGTTCTCGTCACCGTTTTCAGTTCAGAAATGCCCAATTTTGGCGACGAGAGCTGTTCTCGTCACCGTTTTCAGTTAAAAAACGCCCAATTTTGGCAATGACCCACATTCAAAATGACACTTTCTAGGCACGGTATCCCAATTTTTTCTAAAAAGGCACATCTCATCCTCATTTTTAGAAGAGATCCATGCATAATTACCACCAAGTTATCTCATGTTAGAAATAGGAGGTGCTTTAAATGGGAAAGGATCGTCAAGAAGGTAAACTTCGAGCTAGTGGTCAGGTTGAATCTGATCGGGACCAATCTCTTAAATACCCTGGAGCAACAAAAATGTCAAGCCCGGAAGAAGCAAGAAAACTAAACGACAACAAGCGCTAAACGAAAAATAAAGGGTCCAAACTAGGGGGATTTTTTCTTGCCATTCGGACCCTTCTTTTTAATAGAGCGATTCATAGTTAATGAAAGAATATTTAATAATATTCTGGAAGGAAAAAGACATGCAACAACACTATTCTATTACATATATATCGTTAAACGCCCGGATAGATAAAGTTGCACTCGATGCAACAATAACGTCAACCTAGTGCCCTTACCTATTTTAATAGAAACAGCCTCCTCTATGACTCAAGGTACAATCGTTACCACCTTGCAAAACAATTTTCCCTAGCATCTTTTAAATACCATATTAAGCATAAAAGTAAGTTACCAATTAAAGATATTTTTTAATAGATTGGTATAATTCATTTGCTCTTCCCATATGTATATAAGGTAAGAATTTTTATATACGGGAGGCTAAAGTTATGAAAAAAGTTAAACCAATTATTATTTTCAGCCTTTTTGTTACTGTGGTTATATTAATCATTCCCACTATACTTGTTCTCCCCTTCTCAGCAGATACAACGGAGAAGACAGTAGCTAAGCAGCAGTCAGAACCCAATTGGGAAAAATTATTGGAGGAAGCTTCAGCGATCAATGTTGCTGTTTATCGGACAAAAAAGGATGAAGTCGAAACTGTACCGCTAGAGAAATATATTGTTGGTGTCGTTGGTGCGGAAATGCCTGCTGAATTTGAAGAAGAAGCATTGAAAGCACAAAGTTTAACAGCTCGTACCTATATTGTAAAACAGCTAATGACTGATAAGCAGGTAGGGATTTTAAAAGGTGGAGATGTTAGTGATACCACGACCCACCAAGTTTATAAAAATGAAGACGAATTGAAAGAAATTTGGGGTGTTGATTATAGTAAAAATATCAATAAAATTAGAAAGGCCGTATATGAAACAAGAGGGCAAATCCTTGTCTATGATAATACACCAATAACCGCATCTTATTTTTCTACAAGTAACGGTTATACCGAAAATGCGGAAGACTATTGGACCAACCCAATTCCATATTTAATTAGTGTCGAAAGTCCATGGGATGTGGAATCACCGAAATTTACCGATCAAGTCAAGATGCCGATCAGTGAATTTGAATCAAAACTTGGTGTGAAAGTAAGTTCCTCGAATATTGGAGAAATCGTATCGAGAACAACTAGTCATCGGGTTGAAAAAGTAAAAATTGGTGACAAGGAATTTACCGGAAGAGATATCCGGGAAAAACTCGGCTTACGTTCCACTGATTTTTCATGGAAATTAGAAGACGATCAGGTTGTGATTACAACGAAAGGTTTCGGACATGGCATTGGGATGAGCCAATATGGGGCAAATGGAATGGCAAAAGAAGGGAAAACCTTTGAAGAAATTGTAAAATATTACTACAAAGGTGTCTCTATCAGCGAGGCAAATGCATTTTTAGAACAATATGTGGCTAAGAAATAAGGGACTATTCAAAAAAGGTTGTTGTGGTTTTGGTCTGAGAAGGAGAATCGCCTGCTAAAGGCAAAAATAGCTGAGAAAGTAGTTAAAATGGGCCCCTTCTTTCAAGGGCTGATTAGTTTCATGAATTATCCAGAACTTAGTCTATAACTTGAAGTGGGGGATTCCACGAACACCAGTGCAAACATTAGTTAATAAAAAGTATCTTATAGACAAAATAGAAAGTCAATCAGAAGAAATTGTCCAATAGGCGGGCTTTAATGGACAAAAAAGGCATTCAATCAGTAAAAACTGTCCAATAGAAGGGCTCTTATGGACAAAATAAGGAGCCAACCAGTAAAAATTGTCTAATAGAAGGGTTCTCATGGACAAAAAAGGCATCCAACCAGGAAAAGCTGTCTAATAGAACGGCAATCATGGACAAAAAAGGTGTCCAATTAGTAAAAATTGTCCAATAGAAGGGCTCTCATGGACAAAAAAGGGATCCAACCAGGAAAAATTGTCTAATAGAAGGGTTCTCATGGACAAAAAAGGCATCCAACCAGGAAAAATTGTCTAATAGAAGGGTTCTCATGGACAAAAAAGGCATCCAACCAGTAAAAACTGTCCAATAGAACGGCTTTCATGGACAAAATGAGGAGTCAATCAGCAAAAATTGTCCAATAGAACGGCTTTCATGGACAAAAAAGGGGTCCAATTAGTAAAAATTGTCCAATAGAAGGGCTCTCATGGACAAAAAAGGGATCCAACCAGGAAAAATTGTCCAATAGAACGGCTCTCATGGACAAAAAAGGGATCCAACCAGGAAAAATTGTCTAATAGAAGGGTTCTCATGGACAAAAAAGGCATCCAACCAGTAAAAACTGTCCAATAGAACGGCTTTCATGGACAAAATGAGGAGTCAATCAGCAAAAATTGTCCAATAGAACGGCTCTCATGGACAAAAAAGGGATCCAACCAGGAAAAATTGTCTAATAGAAGGGTTCTCATGGACAAAAAAGGCATCCAACCAGTAAAAACTGTCCAATAGAACGGCTTTCATGGACAAAATGAGGAGTCAATCAGCAAAAATTGTCCAATAGAACGGCTCTCATGGACAAAAAAGGGATCCAACCAGTAAAAATTGTCTAATAGAAGGGTTCTCATGGACAAAAAAGGCATCCAACCAGGAAAAGCTGTCTAATAGAACGGCAATCATGGACAAAAAAGGGGTCCAATTAGTAAAAATTGTCCAATAGAAGGGTTCTCATGGACAAAAAAGGCATCCAACCAGGAAAAATTGTCCAATAGAACGGCTCTCATGGACAAAAAAGGGGTACAATTAGTAAAAATTGTCCAATAGAACGGCTTTCATGGACAAAATGAGGAGTCAATCAGCAAAAATTGTCCAATAGAACGGCGCTCATGGACAAAATGAGGAGGCAATCAGGAAAAACTGTCCAATAGAGGCGGTTCTCATGGACAAAAAAGGGGTTCAATTAGCAAAAATTGTCCAATAGAACGGTTCTCATGGACAAAAAAGGGATCCAACCAGTAAAAATTGTCCAATAGAAGGGTTCTCATGGACAAAAAAGGGATCCAACCAGTAAAAATTGTCCAATAGAACGGCTTTCATGGACAAAATGAGGAGTCAATCAGCAAAAATTGTCCAATAGAACGGCGCTCATGGACAAAATGAGGAGGCAATCAGGAAAAACTGTCCAATAGAGGCGGTTCTCATGGACAAAAAAGGGGTTCAATTAGCAAAAATTGTCCAATAGAACGGTTCTCATGGACAAAAAAGGGATCCAACCAGTAAAAATTGTCCAATAGAAGGGTTCTCATGGACAAAAAAGGGATCCAACCAGTAAAAATTGTCCAATAGAAGGGTTCTCATGGACAAAAAAGGCATCCAACCAGGAAAAACTGTCTAATAGCCGGGCTCTAATGGAAAAATACAAGGTCAACCACCAGAAAAAATCCGATAAAAATGTTCTTATTGGACTTTTTTCTGTCCCCTATTTGGATACTACCTTTTTAAATGATCCAACCAGTGTCCAACCCGATTTTTTCCTAAAAAATAGCCACGATAAACAATAAAAAAACATATTGTAATACCAGTGATATCCTTTATGAAATCAATGACTGTTGCTGAACGATAAGGAACAAAAGACTGGTGAATTTCATCGGCCAATCCGTACAAAGCCGCAACAACTGCCGCTACCCAATTTGCTTTTTTCGTGAGTTTTCCGTCAATAGCAAAAAACAACACAAAAAGCACATACAAGATTGCAAATTCAACCAAATGCAATGACTCCTTAATCAAAGAATCTGCAAAGGAAAACTTAACGAAGGCATCAGCCGGATTGCTTGATAACACCCAGATTAATCCCATATATAGAAACGGAAGTACTTTTATTAGCCATCGAAACATTTTCATAAATCCTAACTCACCTTCTATATCTGACTATATGACGCCGGATCGAATCCTGCATAATCAGTCATTTATACCTTTCTTAAAATTTACAAGATCCTGCATAAACAGCTAACTGAACATTTTCATAAAATCCTCAGCAAATATAATTCTTAGTAACCATTGTTCTCTGCACTTTACCAAAATCTCCAACAAATTAAATAACCGACATCCACTGCACCTTTATCCCAAATTCCTAGCAAATAAAATCCTGAATAAAATATCTGTTCTCAGTACTTTTTCCTAAAATTTCCTGCATAAAAAATAAATTTTTACAAAAAATATGAAAAAAGTGTTTTTTGAAGTATATATTTCTCATTTTCTGTTCAAAATGATTCATGAGGTGATGAAAATGAGAGAGGAAGAAAAGAAACTATCTTCTCGCAAACTTGGCATTAAACGCTTCTTCAAAAAACGTTGGGTATACCCTGCAATTTATATCGGCGCCGGTGCAATTCTATTATCTACATTTCTATGGTTCCAAGCAAGAGATAATGAAGGTGCCAAAGAGAACGAATTTGGTTATGAGTCGAACTCCGGCCGTGACTTGGCAGGAGAGGACGCACTTGAAGTTAACAGTCCTGTAGAAGATTTTGAATGGCCAGTAGCAGATAAAAATATTGTAGAAGTGGTAACCTATTTCTACGATCCGGCTGCTACAGAAAAAGAACAAGAATCTGCAATCATCAGTGACGGAAATAGTTTTTATCCGAGCACAGGGATTGCGATTGCCGGAAAAGACGGTAAAACATTCGATGTTCAAGCTGCCATGGGTGGTAAAGTTAAATCTGTCAAGGAAGATGCACTTCTTGGCAATGTCGTTACCATTGAACATGCCGAAAATATCGAAACGATCTATCAATCCCTTGAAGATGTCTCTGTCAAACAGGGTGACCAAGTAAAACAAGGTCAGGTGATCGGTAAGGCAGGCAGAAGTTTGTTAAATGAAGAAGCAGGAATTCATACCCATTTCGAAATTAGAAAAGACGGTGTAGCGGTTAATCCGCTAGAGTACTTCAAAAAATCATTAACTACATTGCAAAATACCGATGTAAAAAAATCGGAAACTGTAGCTGATGAAAAGAAAAGTGAAGAAGCAAAAGAATCAAAAGTAACCGAAGATGAGTCAGAAAACACCAAACCTGGTAATTCTGAATCAGGTCAAAGGGACAATGACTCCGGTACTGGCGATAAAGAAAACTCAAATAAAGAACAAAACAACGATGCTAACTAATATTCCAAATGTAGTTGAATCCCCTTTCTAGTATATATAAGGCTGTCCCAAAACGAATAATGGGACGGTCTTTTTTTATAGTATAAGAAAGTATAAAAATACAGGTAAATAACTCAGGATCAGTTTTATTGTCTAGCTCCGAGCGCCAGCGACTGAGAAACTAACTCCCCTTTAATGTGCTCCTGCGCCATAGCCTATTCGAGGAAGCGGATGTTCAGCTCGTCGCAAAGCTTCATGAAGTATATCAAGGAAGATTACTCATGAAGTTCACTCTAGGAGTAGCTTCACTACGATAAGTCAACATCGGCTCGTCCCTCGCCGTGTTTCCTTTTCCTTAGAAAAAGCTACTCGCTTTTTCTTCGTGCGATGCTTATTCAAGGAAGATTATTCAAAGTCCTCGAAAATGCATTCGCATTTTCTTCGTGCGGTGTCTATTCGAGGAAGCAAATCTGTTCTCATTGCGGGGCGCTCCAGTTTGTACGTCGCTAAGCGGGCGCTCTGCGCTTTTCTTATTGCAATGTTGGTGGATCTGAAAGGGAAGTTTGAACGATTTTAAACTTGAACAAAATTGTTTATTGGAATGTCTAGGAGTCTGACCGACGCAATACCACAACTCGTATAGCTGCTGTATGGCATGTTTAAACCGTAAAATTAGCGATAGATTTCATATTATGCTCCAAAAGTCATCGGACAGACTCCTAGACTCCTAGGCAGAGAAAACAACTCTATACGTTGAATAGCTTTTTCATTCGTTAGTGTAAATGTAAAACGTGAATTTTCCGCAAAAACCATTAATATCTTGACGAGAAGCGACATATTTCTTGGGAAATAAACGGATTTTTTGTCGGAAATCAAAAAAATTCTGTTGAGAAAAAGAAAATATTGTCTTTATCCCACATTTAAGTCCAGTCAAAGGCCTCCACTTTAAATTTCAAGTGAATAAGGAAAATAGGGGAGCCGGGGGGTCGCATGCTTCCGGAAGTGCTCGATATCGGTCACACAAGCATTGGCACACGTATTTAACTTGTGTTCCATTTATAATCAATAAAGGGTAACCACCATTAATTGAACTTATGTATCAGAACCGGGAAAGTCTTTATTTCATTAAGCTTTTTTGGAGGCTCAAATCGAATACGGGGGCGAATATTTTTAACAGGAAAGTTCCGCCAACTGTAAGGCCAACCGGCTCATACATATTCAACTGGTAAAAAGCAAATATTGACCAACGCTTTAAAATGAAAAAAATGCTTTAGAACTTGTCCTTATTGCTTTTTTTGTGCATATTCTAGTCCTTATAATAATAAACTGTTACAAAATTTAAGAAATTATAGGGCACTTTGGTTCCGCCTCATTGACAAGCGAAACCAAATTCCCTTCCCATTACTTAAAGTAAAATCATTTCAAAAGAGAGTGTTTGAGGTGAGGAATCGTATTTAAGCAGCTTAGATGGGGTTAGAGACATAACGAAAAATGAATCCGCAGAAAGTATCTACTTTCTGCCGCATAAAGTTTTAAAAAAATAATACATAAATGATGCTAAAAGTACGTTATAACCAATCAAGTTCTAAACGAACCGTTCTTTATGCGGAGGAAGCAGTAATTCGATGGAGCAAGCGCGTGTCTCATTTCACACTTCTCACATCCAAATCAAGGAGGCGAGTGGTGTGCACGATTACATCAAAGAAAGGACGATCAAGATTGGGAAATATATCGTGGAGACGAGAAAAACGGTTCGCGTTATAGCGAAGGAGTTTGGCGTATCCAAAAGTACCGTTCATAAAGACTTAACAGAAAGATTGCCAGAAATAAACCCTGAATTAGCGAATGAAGTGAAAGAAATATTAGACTATCATAAGTCAATTCGTCACTTACGGGGAGGAGAAGCAACAAAAATGAAATATAAAAAAGGAACCTCTGAAGAGCCGGTTTTAGAAAAATAATTTCGTTTTTCACTCGATGGATCCATTTCTCTTTAGAAGACCATGATATATAAAGATAGGTCTCCAACTTGGATCCTTATTTCAAATTGAAGCAGTCAACCTGTTAAGGAACACTCATTACCAGTGGATACCCGGGTAAAGAGGATGACTAATAAAGTCATCTTTTCCTAGTTTTTTTACAAATTGATAAAAAAAACGACAAAAAGTAAAAAAAAATGACATAGGTCCTCCATATTTCAACTTATTTATGGTAGAATATGCAATTAGAAAGCGTTTTGAACGGGAAAATTAAGGAGGATATTTTATGTTGGCCAGAGATATTGGAATCGATTTAGGAACAGCTAATGTACTTATCTATGTAAAAGGAAAAGGGATTGTACTGAATGAACCGTCAGTTGTCGCCATTGATTTGAATACGAACAAAGTATTAGCTGTTGGTGAAGAAGCAAGAAGAATGGTTGGGAGAACACCCGGTAATATTGTTGCAATTCGTCCGTTAAAAGATGGTGTAATTGCAGATTTTGCCGTCACTGAACAAATGTTAAAATACTTTATCAACAAGTTGAATGTAAAAGGATTTTTATCAAAACCACGAATTTTAATTTGTTGTCCAACGAATATTACAAGTGTTGAGCAAAAGGCGATTAGCGAAGTTGCCGAAAAAAGTGGCGGAAAAAAAGTTTATTTGGAAGAAGAACCAAAAGTGGCAGCAATTGGGGCCGGTATGGACATTTTCCAACCAAGCGGGAATATGGTAATCGATATCGGTGGAGGTACATCGGACATTGCTGTTCTTTCTATGGGTGATATTGTCACATCCGCCTCAATTAAAACGGCGGGGGATAAATTTGATTTTGAAATTCTTCAGTATATTAAAAAGAAATATAAATTGTTAATTGGTGAACGAACAGCAGAAAGTATTAAAATCAACGTGGGTACAGTGTTTGAAAATTCACGCAATGAAGAAATGGACATTCGTGGCCGTGATCTTGTTTCAGGCTTGCCGCGAACAATAACGATAAATTCGGCTGAAATCGAATCTGCTTTAAGGGAATCGGTTGCAGTTATTGTTCAAACGGCAAAAAGTGTACTTGAAAAAACACCTCCTGAACTATCAGCAGACATTATTGACCGCGGGGTTATTTTAACCGGTGGAGGAGCCCTACTTCATGGAATTGATACGTTATTGGCAGAAGAATTAAAAGTACCGGTATTTATTGCCGATAACCCGATGGATTGTGTTGCAGTCGGTACGGGCATTATGCTGGACAATATTGATAAAATTGATCGCCGCAGTTTGATTTAAAAAAAGGCCCGAATAGCGCCAAATCTGGGCAATAAAATAAAAACGGGAACATATCCAATGATTAGCACTCAAAAAGATTTTACGCAAAATTAGTATTAACTATATTTAATACGTGACATTTAAGCGTAAATTTTTTAGAAAATAGGCTTTTGGTGTGCTAGCCGTTCTATGGGTTTGTTCCGTTTTTTATTATCCGAAACTGTTCATAACATAAATGTATAGCTCTTTAGGACCTGTTAAAAAATGTCAAGTGTTATTGAAAAATAATAATGTCCAAAGTGGGAAAATCGTTTATAATAAGAAAAGCAAGGATTTTTATTTTGTTTAGCTAAACTGCTTTTTCAATATAAATGGAGCGCTAACACTATTTATTCATATATTTCTTAAAAATGGTAAGAGGAGTGGGGGACTTGTTTAGAGGCTTTTACACGGTTGCTTCCGGAATGCTGGCACAACAAAGAAGAACCGAGATGTTGACCAATAACATGGCGAATATAAATACGCCCGGATACAAGGCGGATCAATCATCTGTCCGTGCTTTCCCTGATATGTTAATCCAAAAAATGGAGTCACCTGATGTTCCAGGCAACTCAGTAGCAACGACTATGACGCCTGTCGGTCGGTTAAATACCGGTGTTTACATACAAGACATTACACCAAATTTTAAACAAGGTGACTTGACCCAAACGAGCTTGAACACGGATTTGGCCTTATATCATATAACGATGCCGCTGAATCAAAATGGGGTTCAAGGCAGTGTCTTTTTTACCGTGCAAAATCCCGATGGTGGTGTCCAATATACGCGGAACGGAAATTTTACGATTGACGGTGCTGGATTTTTAACAGCGGCAACCGGACAATATGTACTGGATACATTCGGTAATCCCATTGCCTTGGTTAATGATTCCTTTACTGTAACAGAAGATGGCTGGGTTCAACAAAATGGACAAAATGTTGCTCGCTTAGGAATAGCTTATGCTGAAAATCCCAATCTGTTAACGAAAACGAGTACCGGTTTATATCAAATGGACGGTGGGGCACTTCCATCTGCCTATGCAAATAATCAAGTCGCATTTTCGGTTAAACAAGGTTATATTGAACGATCCAATGTGGATGCGGCAGAAACAATGACTAACATGTTAACGGCTTACCGATCTTTTGAGGCTAATCAAAAAGTATTGCAAGCTTATGATCGCAGCATGGACAAAGCCGTCAATGAAATCGGAAAATTATAAGAAACTGGCGGTCAAAATCATGCCGTCCATGTTTGTTTTATCGGCTATACGATTAAGTTAAACAATATTTTCCATAGAAATATATATGACAACTTCCCAACTTAACCCCTTTAAATCAGAGAAAAATGAGGTGAAATCATTGAATCGGATTTCAATTACGGCAAGCAACACCATGAACCAATTGCAAAAACAAATGGATACGATTGCCAATAATATTGCAAATTCACAAACGACGGGTTACAAAAAACAAAGAGCGACATTCGGTGAACTCATGTACCAGCAATATAATAACCAGCGAAATCTGGAAGAGGAAGTAAATCGGTTGACGCCGAACGGTATTCGGATTGGAACAGGTGCACGTGTTGCCCAAGTACAAACTGTTTTGACTTTGGGTTCAATCGTGCAAACTGGTCGCGCCTTAGACTTTGCTTTAACTGAACCAAATCAATTTTTTAAAGTGTTGGCTCCAAAAGGGAACGAAACGGCCGTCCATTATACCAGAGACGGATCGTTTTATTTGTCCCCGGTGAATGCAAATGAAGTCGGGCTTGTCACCAGTGAAGGTTATCAAGTACTTGATGAAAACAACAATCCAATTATTTTTAACAATAATTTACAAAATGTGAATTTGAATCCAAATGGAAAGATTGTTTTTTCTGACGAGGCTGGTAATAATGTGACTTTTAATCTGGGAATTGCTCAAATACATAAACCGCAAACGATGGCTCGGGTTGGTGATAACTTGATGACTTTGCCGGATAATATGGCGGAATTAGGTATAACAGAAGCTGATTTGTTGGAAAATCTTGCAGGAAATCTCCGCGGGCAAATTGGGTTAAAAAATCAGGCACTTGAACAATCTAATGTTGACATCGGTGAAGAAATGACGAATTTGCTACAGACACAAAGGGCTTATCAATTACAAGGAAGAGCGATCACGATTGCCGATCAAATGCAGGGATTGATTAATGGAATTCGGTAGATTTAAGATGATCATGTCTTGCCCAAAAACGGTTAAATGAAGAAATTTAATCGCTGGATTCGGTAAGCGTGTAGATTAAATAAAAAGATTAATCAATGGGATCCGGTAAGTTTGAGTGCTAAGTGCCCACATGTTTCGTTAGGTTCGGATTACATCAATGGGATTCGGGAAGACAAGGCTGTCGGATTGAATGAATTAATCACCCTATCTGTCAGAGTGAATTCTTTTATCGAGGGGATTGGACAGTTGTGGAAAATTTAGATGATCATAGAGAGACGCGAGAAGGACGAATTAAAAATCGTATAAGTGGAAAGAAAACCAAAAAAGACAATGAAGAAGAAAAGGCGGAAAAAAAGGAAAAGCGGCTCCGGACTCGGCTTATCCCGATATGGCTTCGACTCATCATTGTCCTGTTTTTAATATTGCTCCTTTTCTTTATTGGCGCCATGATTGGCTATGGGGTAATCGGTGATGGCAAGCCGACAGATGTGTTTAAGAAATCGACATGGACCCATATTCTCGAAATTGTTAATGATGGTACAGGTTCAAAATGAATGAATTAACGGGGTTTTTTTCATGTAATGGAAATATATGGAATTGGGAGTGTTATTATGCTTGATATTAATGAAATCAAAAAAATTATTCCTCACCGCTATCCATTTTTATTGGTCGATCAGATTGTTGAACTGGAAGAGGAGAAGCGGGCAGTCGGTATTAAAAATGTAACGATCAATGAACCGTTTTTCCAAGGTCATTTTCCGGACTACCCGGTCATGCCCGGTGTCTTAATTGTGGAAGCATTAGCTCAAGTTGGCGGAGTGGCGATGTTAAAAAAAGAAGAAAATCAAGGAAAACTGGGGTTGTTTGCCGGAATCGACAAATGCCGGTTTAAAAGGCAAGTTAAGCCGGGGGACCAATTGCGTTTGGAAGTGGAAATTTTGCGGTCACGGGGGCCAATCGTCAAGGGAAAGGGAATTGCTACAGTAAACGGTGAGGTTGCATGTGAAACTGAAATGATGTTTGCCATCCAATAAAAACGTTGGTGTAGAAAAAGAAGATAGAGAAAACCCGTAAAGGTCCGATAATATCGATTCCCCTCACTGATTAAAATTTCAGCTTATTACAAGCAATGAAAAGGTTCAAACACACAAACGCCTTCTTTTACCTTTGGATGAAATTGCCTAATTGTTATGCAAATTTTTTTGATTTGGGCAACCTAACATCAGACCTGATTTTAGGTCAAAATTATCTAAAGGTAGAAAGGAGAAAAGAAATGGATCGTTTCTTGAAAATAATTGGTAGTACATTGCTTGCATCGGTCCTTTTAATGGGATGTGCTAATAATGATGATGATAACGACCCTGCACCGCCGGATAATGATGGAACGGACAGAAATGACAATAACAATGGAACGGATAATAATGACGCAAATGATGATAACAATGTAATTGATGAAGATAACAATGACACAGGTAATGGTGGTAACTTAGACGGCGATAACAACGGTAATAATGGGGCCAACAATAACGGGACAAATAACACCCGAACAGATAATAACAATAATAACAATGATACCGAAGATTTATTAGAAGATAGAAAAGATATCCAAGATAACGATACAAAAGATGAGTAAGTAGAATAAATAAGACAGGGGCAAATATGTCATCCCTGTCTTATGTTTATTTTTTTGAGGGTCTGCCTACCTTGTTTTTCTTTGTTCTTATTTCTTCTTTAAAAGCAAGTAATAGTTCATTGCCACTTAGTCCTTTATCTAAAAGGAGACCCAATAATTGTTCAGCATAGCCTCTTGAGCGGCTTAAAGTTCCCTCCAACAAAATGCTTACATATTCATCAACTACTTTTGAATTAATCACATTGACAAGAAAAGTTGCGGGATCATTTTCGGCTTTTGTAATGATTACATTGACCGGAAATTTGTCCTGTGGTTGGTAATTCTCAAAAACGGAAAAATAGGTTCGCTCAATAAAAAGTTCAATTAGCCATGTATTCTTTTCATTTTCTTTGTTTATAATCAAAGCATCAATGAAAGGAATTTGGATCGTCTCATCGTTTTTATCTACCAGTTGAAAAGAAATCAACTTAAATGTCTTCAAAAACATCAGCCTCCCCGCAAAATTCTGTTATTCACATTTTACCATGATAAATATTGAAGTACTAGTCAGAATAAGGAGTAAAATTTTACTAATTATATAAGTAAAAAATTAACTTGCAGAAAGAGCTATAAATACCATTTTTCCACTTATAGACACCATTTTTATAAAAATAAAGCCCATTTTTCAAGTAAAACATAGTAAAAAATAGGTAAAAAGCACCTATAACTGGCAAATCAAAATTTTACAACATAATAAAATTGTCCTATGATTATAGTAACAAATTGATTGGAGGTGAAAAGTTGATTAACCAGGTAACATTGGTAGGAAGACTGACGAGGGACCCGGAATTGAAATTAACGCAAGAAGGGGTTGCCTTAACAAATATTACGCTGGCAGTGAATCGAAATTATCGGTCCACGAGCGGCAGTATTGAAACAGATTTTGTTCAGTGCACACTCTGGCGGCGAGCAGCAGAGAACACCGTACAATATTGCCAAAAGGGTTCGATCATTGGAATTATTGGCCGAATCCAGACGCGAAATTACGAAAATAGTGAAGGGAAAAGGGTTTATGTTACGGAAGTTGTTGCTGATAGTGTCCGCTTTTTGGGAGGCAGGCCGGCAGAGGACAAGGAAATCGCCGCAACAAATGCATAAGCTCGTTTACATTCCATTAAGGAGGTGATTGCTGAAAAAAGGAAAAGGAATCATAGACGAAAGGGATCTAATTGCTTTCAAAATGCAATTACAGAACGAAAATGAATATGTAGAATCAAGAGAGAAGGATTATGTAAAGCGAGAGATTTTGGAAGTAAAAGACAAATAGACCGATGTGTTGCTTGAAGGATTTATGATGAAAACCTATGAAAACTTATGATTTTCGTCAAGGCCATGATATTGGAGTCGATTTGTTGGAGAAAGTTGTATCTTACAAAACTATAGACTAAATGGATAGTATGATACTGTCTTAAAAAGGGAGATATTCGTAGCAGTTTGAATTTTATAGTGTAAAGAAAATTGACAGGGCAGAATCTTTAACAGTATTGTGAACAATTCTGTGGAGGTGACTATGTCAACAAGATTTGAGAATTATTTTCAGCTGGAGGAGATGATTCAGCTTCTGATTCGAATTGTAGGAAAATCGAATGAAAAGATTATGAATTTAGAAGAAAAATTAAAACAACTGGAAGATATCGTAATCGAATCAGGAGAGGGAAACATACAAAATAAGTAAGGAATAAGGTTAAAAAAGCGGATGTAAGCAAAAACGATATGGATGACAAACTAAAAAGTGATATGGATTGTTAAAAGGTATCATCACTTCTTGAATAATAAATCTTTTTGGGGATGGTAAAGATTTATTATCGACAATGTTGCATGGAAAAGAAAACAGCAAGGAAATTCTTCATTCGGTCACTACTCTGACCAAATGAAGCCCCTTGCCGCTCAAAAGAAGGAAACTTAGAGTTAAAACTATCATACCACAGGTATAAATCAAAGAAAAGCAAATACTTATCGCTACAAAAAGCCACATACAATCCTTTTTCAAAAAACCGGTTTTGGGTAAAACCGGTTTTTTCTTACAGAATAAGAAAGTATAAAAATAAAAGTGAATAACTTGGGATTAGTTTTATCGTCTAGCTACGAGCGCCAGCGACTGAGAAACCAGCTCCGCTTTCATGTGCTCCTGTGCCATAGTAGACTATTCGAGGAAGCAACTCTGTTCTCATTGCGGGAGGTCGGGCCACAGGACGTGGTCTGACATGCGTTGCAAAAGGACGTTGCGCTTTTTGCCGGCCAGTTTGTACGTCGCAAATAGGGCGCGACTCTCGCTTTTCCTTATTCCAACTTCAAAATATCATACAAATCTTCATCGGACATATCGGCGAGCCATTGATCACTTTGGATAATCTGGTCGTTTAACGTTTGCTTTTTCTCCAGCATGGCGTCAATTTTTTCCTCAAGCGTTCCGGTCGTAATAAATTTATGGACATGAACAAATTTTGTCTGCCCAATGCGGTAGGCTCGGTCGGTTGCCTGATTTTCAACAGCAGGGTTCCACCAGCGATCATAGTGAATTACATGGTTTGCCGCCGTTAAGTTCAGTCCAGTGCCGCCAGCCTTTAATGATAGCAACAAAATCGGAAATTCACCCTTTTGAAAGTTGTTTATTAACGTGTCCCGCTGCTGTTTGCTCGTTGAACCGTTCAAAAACGGCACCTTTAATCCGTAACGGGCTTCCAAAACAGATTGAATCATTTCCCCCATACTAATATATTGCGTGAAAATCAGGCCGCTTTCGTTTTGATCCATGACCGTGTCGAACAGTTCAACTAATTTTTCCAGCTTCGTTGAACGTTCGATTAATTCTTCGCCACGTGCCTGGTGTTCTTTTAAAAAGAGGGCAGGATGATTACAGAGCTGCTTCAGCATACTAAGCAATTTCAGCACATAGCCTTTCCGTTCAAAACCGGACAGGGTAGCTAGACGGTCAAACGTATCTTTGACGATTTGCTCATATAGGCTTGCTTGTTCAACAGTAAGTGGGCAATATTCCTTTTGCTCAATTTTATCAGGCAAATTGAGCGCCACTTCTTCATCATTTTTCGTACGTCGCAACAGAAACGGTCGGATGAGCTTTTGCAACTCCTGAATTTTTTCCTTATTATCTTGTCGTTCAATCGGCAGAACAAAACGTTGTTGGAAGCGGGTGAGACTGCCAAGATAACCTTTATTGATAAAATCAAAAATCGACCAAAGCTCAGTTAAACGGTTTTCCATCGGTGTGCCGGTTAAAGCAATATGATGGTTGCCCTTCAATTTGCGAATGGCGCGCGATTGCTTGGTTGCGGCATTTTTTATATTTTGTGCTTCATCTAAAATGATCGCTTCCCATTTTAGTGAAGAAAGTTCTTCAAAATCCAAGTGTGACAAGCCATAAGTTGTCAAAACCACATCATATGAGTGCTCACCGGTTAATGTTTCGGTAAATTGTTCAGCTTTTAACCGACTTGCTCCGTAATGTAAGTATACATGAAGATCTGGTGAAAATCGTTCCAGCTCTTTTTGCCAGTTACCAAGCACCGAGGTCGGACATATGATTAAGCTTGGACCGGACGCCGGATTGTTCTCCTTTACAAGCAACAAATAGGCAATCAACTGAATCGTCTTACCAAGCCCCATATCATCGGCTAAACAGGCCCCGAAACCATATTGCCGTAAAAAATAAAGCCAGTTCATCCCTTTTTTCTGATACGGACGGAGCTCACCTTGGAAGCTCGTCGGCACTTCCAAATTCGGAATATCGGTTAAATCGGTTAAGGAGTGAACAAAATTCCTTAATTTCGGGTGCAATTCAATTTGAATACGGGAAAAAATTCGCTGATCATTGTCCTCATCAAGCGAGTCCGGCTCTTCATTGTCGCCGCCATACAACAATTGCTGCTCAATAAAATCTTGAACCCGCATACCTTCTTTTTCTGCCTTTTCCATAATTGCTTGCATTTTTTTAATAAAAGCAGGGTCAAGCTTCATCCATTGTCCGCCAACATTAATCAGGCGGCGATTTTCCTCAACCAGTTTGCGGAATTCAGCTTCTGACAGATCGACCCCGGCCATAGAAACCCGCCATTCATAATCAAGTAAAGCATTCAAGCCAACAAAGGACGGCCCGCCGGAACTCGATTTTACCCTGGCCTTTAAGCGCATATTGGCATTTTTTAACGCTTCCCACCAAGACGGCAAAAGAATATCAATACCGAGAAGCAATAGTTTTTCACTGGCATTGGTCAAAAACGCCCAAGCCTCATCCTCCGTCAGTTCTTCCTTGATAATTGGGGGAGCTGAAAGATTAGCATCGTTCATTTTCTCATACTCGCCGGCTGCTTTATCTTCATTTGCCAGCCATGGAATCAGCCTTGCTATCCGCTTTTGTTCGGCAACAACTTCCTCAAAATACGGTTCCCACTTTTTCGGCGGTCGTTTTTTGCCTCGTTTTGCCGGGTTGAAGACAACGACTGTTTCCGGCTTCTTTATATCTCGCAATACCGTTGTCAGCTGCCACATTTCTCCATCTTCATGCGGTTCCTCAAGTCGAAGCCCGATTGTAAACGGTAAATCTGTCTCACTGGCGCCGATCCATTGTAAAAATTTTTTTTCATCAAAAAATGAGGCGACATCGAGCCCGTCGGCAATAGCATTTTGCAACAATTCTTTCCGCTTGTGCCACTGCTTTCCTAATTTCGGCAGCCGTGATAAATACGATTCCACCCCATTATGGAATAAATGTTGTACAAACTCCTTCATCCGTATCGGTTCTCCACCAACATCTTCCTCACGATCAACAAAAAGCTCAGTCATCGGTGTTTCCCAAAATTCCGGCAAAAACTCGTACCAAACTTGATCCGGAACTTCCCAGCGAAACTCCCCGTTTTTCCAGCTTTCAAAGTCCGGTTTAAAGCGTTTTTCCACAATCGTTTCATAAATAACTGGAGAAATGGCTAAAAGCGAGTTGGCAAGCTCATCAAACTCCCATTGAATAAACTGGTTAAATGGTTCGGTTCCGAATAACTCAAGCGTTTCAAAAGGATCCAACAACACACCATCAATGGCAATGGTTCGGTTTCCAATTTGAAAGTGCACGGTCGTCGCGTTTAATTTCGAACCGTAAAAACTGCTTTCATGCCATTGAAACAGCGGAAAAGTCCAGGCAGGAAGCGGTACACCGGGTTCGCCGTTTTCAAAAGCGTACAGAAAGAAATTTCCTTCTTTCAATTGAATACAATGAATTTCAAACTGTTTCGTTTTCAACATTAATTAACTTACCCCTTTGACACTCTTCTTGAAATGCTCGAAGTCGCTTTGTTTTTTGCAAAAGTTGTTCAAAGTAGACTTCCCATTTTTCTTCTTTTTTTAGCTTCTTATAGATTGTGCGCAGCTTTTTTAAATAGCGTACAGCCTCTTTATAGTTTTGTCGGTTTTTTTGTTGAATCGCCATCTCAATTTTTCGATGATAGTAAGGAAGAAGATATTGCGGTTCCTCCTTTTGAATCGTTCGTAAAATATCATTGCTTAAATAACTGAAGTTGGAAAGTTGAACAAACTCGATCAATTTTCTGTACTCTTTCCGTTCAAAATAAAAGGATGATAATTCTCTGGTTGTAAAAGGATACATAGCAATTAACAGTTGCTCATATAAATCGTATCTGCCCGTTTCTTTAGCAAATTGATGAAACTCTTCATCAATGGAGTAGAAAAATGTTTTCTTAGTCGAATAACTAATGGTATCTAAATAATCTTTGAGATGCTCAATCAGAAATTGTGCTAATTTTGTAAAGCCATTCCAATTTTCCTTGGCAAAATAATGATCCATGAATAGGAGGATATAAGATATCGAATGGTTACCGATATTTTTTAATAACGCTAACGATTCTTCTACCCGACCGGCTAAAAATAATTGGAACATATAAGCAAATTGCCAAGAAGAATCCATTGTGCCTTTTTTCGCCGTCTTTTCCGCAAAATCTAGTTCCTCATTTCGCAACTTTGGGCGGGTAAACAGATAATTCCATAAATTCCAGTATATTTGCAAGATATCATGTTTAAAGGCACCTTCTAAAAACAGCAATTCCCTTACATCCAACCGAAGTTTTTCGCAAATCGGGTCATAGGAAAAAGGCATCGGACTCGGTAAATGTTTCAATGCGTTTTGAATATCGGCGTAAATAATTTCGAACAGCTGCCTGCAAGTATCTTCAATCTCCTGGTAGCTGTAGCGGCTCGACTCAAACCAATTCTGTAAATTTTGCAGAAGACGGACATTCACGACAATTTTATACAGGCTGTGTTGTTCTCTCCTTACTTTATACAGATCATCCCGATTCAATTTTTTTAAAATCATCAATCCGTATAAATTTACTAAGTATGGTGGTAATGATTTCTTTTTCAATATGTCATTTTTAAAAAGTTCATCTGTATATTCAACCCAACGATGATAATGATCACTCATTAAAAATACTCCTTTCCCAGATGGAATTTTCACTCCATTGTCCGGGGGTTTTTCACAATCAAACACAATCCATATTCTTTTATTATAGCAATTTAGGGTGAAGGAAAGAAGGGGGGACTGAATTGTTTAGTCATGATAGGAGTAGAACTCGGTAAATTGTATCTGATTTGACTAAGGGGGATTATGTCAAGAGTTGGATATAATGCCTAATTCCGGTAAGTTTTTAAAGTCTTCGCCGGAAAGCAAACCTCTCCGGCGAATAGTTGAAGTTTCCACGTCTTTTTTAAAAAATTAAACGAGCATGCCGGGAAGACTCATCTTTGGCGCCCATTCTTATTTTCAAAAATTAAACGAGCATACCAAGAAAAATAGGGGTAATAAATGCTTCCACGATCGCCGCAATGACCAGCAATGGAACGCAAACAAACACAAAGGTCTTTATACTATTCGTGGCACAACTTTTAAATGAAAATCGTGCATCATTAATTTTTCGGAAAATCCCGATTGATAGATAAAAAGCAAGGGTTCCGGCGAGGATGATGGCAGGGATTTCAAAGATTCCATGTGGGATGATCCCGGCGAACAACATAGGCAAAATTGCTTGTCCGGTCAATGTCATATAAGCAAACATAATTCCCATAATGGCACTGTTCATCACAATAATGCCGATGGCCGGTAAAAAAATGGGCAGAAACCCGCTTACAAACAATAGTAAGCAAGCCATTGTATTATTTTTAAACAAACCGATGGCCAATTCAATTGCAGATGTATCCGGATCAATTAAGTCTTTTTCCTCAAACATTTTTGACACTTGCTTCATGAGCGTTGTTACTAGTGCCTCATTTTTCAACATAAAGAAATATACCGCAACACTGCTTAAGATAAACAAAATGAGAAGCCCGACAAATAATTTCCAATAAGATTGTTTAAAAAGATTCCATTGCTCAAGATAAACTTTTTTCAAAAAATAACCTCCTTACAACACTACTTTTCATTATACTTGAAATCGGCCAAAATCATCCTTTTTGTGCACACATTTTAAAAATTTTTTAGGTTGTTGTTAACAAAGTTTTATGAGGGAGGGAATCGTGAAGAGTTATTCGTCAAACTTTAAAAGGCTGAGTCTGTCTAAGTAAAAAATATTGTCAAAAACGGCCTCTACCCGGACTTTTTATAAGCAAAAAAAAGCGGGGTTGTCTATGTCCCTGCTCAAAAAATCAATGATCCATTTCCATTTGATTTAATAAGTCCTTCATAAATGCAATTACTTCATCATGCAAGTCCTCATGCTTTAAAGCAAATTCAATGGTTGTTTTGACAAAGCCGATTTTTTCCCCGACATCGTACCGTTTTCCTTCAAACTGGTAGGCAAAAACACGTTGAATTTTGTTTAACTGCTGAATCGCATCCGTTAATTGAATTTCTCCGCCAGCACCAACCTCTTGCTTATCTAAAAAGATAAAAATTTCCGGAGTTAAAATATAACGTCCGATAATGGCAAGATTGGAAGGAGCGGTACCGGGTGCCGGCTTTTCAACAAAGTTTTTCACTTGATACAATCTTCCCTCATGAGTTAACGGATCGATAATCCCGTATCTATGCGTTTCACTCTCCGGTACTTCTTGTACCCCGATGATTGACGACAATGTTTCATCATATTGATTGATTAATTGTTTTAAGCAAGGGACATCGTTTTGAACAATATCGTCACCAAGCAAAACAGCAAACGGTTCATCACCGATAAAATTCCGGGCACACCAAACCGCATGTCCTAACCCTTTTGGTTCTTTTTGCCGGATATAATGAATATTAGCCAATTCAGATGAATATTGCACTTTTTCCAACATCTCAAATTTACCCTTATCGGCAAGATTTTTCTCCAGCTCCGGAACGCGGTCAAAATGATCCTCAATGGCCCGTTTCCCTTTCCCGGTAACAATGATAATATCCTCAATGCCGGATTCGACAGCTTCCTCAATAATATATTCAATAGTTGGCCGGTCCACAATCGGGAGCATTTCTTTTGGCATTGCCTTCGTTGCCGGTAAAAAACGTGTTCCAAGACCTGCTGCAGGGATAATAGCTTTTCTGACTTTTTTCATGATCGTTCCTCCAAAAAACTTTTTTCAATGATTGTGTAACCCTTAGAATTTTCATTCGTCTAATTATCGGAATCAAAAGTTGTACGTGGTTAACCCCTAAAAATTTCGAAACATCATTCCGCATAACGAGCATACGGAAAAAATGTTAGCCTGAATTCCCCAACACGAGTGAAATAAATCAAAAATTATTGATTGTGTTGCAAACAAGCTCCTTATCTTCAAATGCGGAATATAGGGTTCTAAAAAACCTACGTACAAAGTAAAATATTTTGTATCGTACCCATAGTCTCATGCACATCTTGAGGTTCATTTTCCGTAAAACCTTTTTGATGCTAAACAGTGTGTAATTTATACTTTATATTATACATAATAAATTGAATGATTGCACATTGGCTCCGGCAAAAATGTTTAATTCACAGATAACTTTAGAGGAAAAAAGTCAATTCATAAACCTACCAAATTATAGAGTTCGCCAATTTTAACAAGATTCTAAAAAAAGTCATATAATCGTACTTTTAATTTAGCTTGATTTTTTATATAAAATCAATTATGATGATGTAGATTGGAAAATATAGAAAAAATTATATTAAATTTTAAACGGAAAGTAACTCTACCTGTAATATTAAACTATGATAACTGGAATCTATTAGGAGGACAATTGCATATGGTGTTCTTTATTGTACCAGTGATTACATGCTTTATTATTTCACTCCTATTAACACCGTTAGTAAAAAAACTAGCAATTAAAATTGGCGCTACTGACCAACCAAATGAAAGAAAAGTTCATACGAGAATTATGCCCCGTTTAGGCGGATTGGCAATATTTATTGGTTTTTTAATAGGATGTTACTTGTTTGTACCAAATGATCTTCAAATTTGGCCGATTATTGCAGGCGGAGTAGTAATTGCCTTAATCGGGATTTTGGATGATGTTTATGGGCTATCAGCAAAAATTAAATTTGTTGGGCAAATTTTTGCAGCGGCTATCCCAGTTTTGGGCGGAGTACAAATTGACTTTTTTGCAGTTCCAAATGGAGAATTTATTTACTTCGGTTGGTTTGCTATTCCACTTACTATTTTTTGGATCGTTGCAATCACAAATTCTATTAATCTCATAGATGGCTTGGATGGACTTGCGGCAGGGGTATCATCCATTGCAATCTTTACAATTAGTGCAATTTCCTTTATGGTGGGTAATCCACTGGCACCGATTTTAGGGGTTGTATTATTGGGAAGCACATTAGGATTTCTAGTATTCAATTTCTATCCTGCGAAAATTTTCATGGGTGATACTGGCTCATTATTTTTAGGATATATGATCAGTATTTTGTCTGTCATTGGTCTTACAAAGAGTGCAGCATTTTTCTCGTTGATTATCCCGATGATTATTCTTGCTGTGCCGCTGATCGATACAGCGTTTGCGATTATTCGTCGCTTTGTACAGAAGAAACCATTGATGGCACCGGATAAGTTCCATTTGCATCATAATATGCTTCGTTTAGGATTTACTCACCGTCAATCGGTAGTTTTAATCTATTTGTTAAGTGGAATTTTTAGTTTAGCGGCGATTTTATTTACAAGGGCAACGATATGGGGTGCATCGTTTCTCATTGTCTTGTTATTAGTCTTTATCGAATTAATTGTAGAAGTGACAGGTTTAATCAGTGTGAAGTATCGCCCGTTACTAAACTTTATCGGTGGAAAAAAGGCTAATCATCATCAAAAGTAATAATAATTCTATTTATATAAAGCTGTTCCTGAATATGGGGAACAGCTTTTTTTGTTGGCACAAATAACTATTACATATAGCAAAGATTCTTAAAATCCATCATGTACAATTCGTTAGCATGATAACCGTTGCATTTTAAACCCACCTCAATCTTTGTATTTTACGCAGTCGATAAATTCTAAATAACATTTCACATGAACAAAGCAAAAGAATGTTTAAATTTGTTTAATTAGAATCAAAATAAAAGTAAAATCATATTGTGATGAGGTTTACTATGTATGTATTTCATGATCCGATTTTACTGAAAAAATTAATTATAGCTTTCCTTATTTCATTTCTTACAACGTTCTTACTCATATATCCAATCATTAAGTTAGCGATTCGATTTAATATTATGGATATCCCGAATAAGAGAAAAGTAAATAAGGTGCCGATTCCACGTATGGGTGGTCTAGGGATTGTATTGGGAACGACTTTGGGATTGCTTTATTTACGACCGTTTCAAGAGCATCTGCTGGAAATTGCAATCGGAGCGTTCATTATTGTTATAACGGGATTACTGGATGACAAATTTTCCCTACCTCCACTCATAAAACTGGTCGGCCAATTAATTCCTGCCGTTATTTTAATTTTTGCCGGCATTGATATTGAGCGGATATCCCTACCATTTTTTGGAGTTGTAGAATTAAGTGTTCCTCTGCGTTTTGTTATTACTGCTATTTGGATTATCGGAATAACAAATGCGATTAATTTGATTGATGGACTGGATGGGTTGGCTTCCGGTGTATCGACCATTGCCTTGGCGAGCATTATGGTAATGGCTTTCTTGGATGGTCGATTATTTGTTATTTCCCTTTGTATTACGCTGATTGGAAGTAATCTCGGCTTTTTAATTCATAATTTCCATCCGGCGAAAGTTTATATGGGGGACACCGGATCGTTGTTTTTAGGTTACTCTATTGCGGTAATCTCCATCCTAGGTTTGTTTAAGAAAGTAACTTTATTAGGTTTTATCATTCCGGTAATTGTTTTGGCACTGCCGATTTTTGATACATTATTTGCGATTATCAGGAGAGCGAAAAACGGTGAAAAAATAATGAATCCGGATAAAAAGCATATCCATCATCAACTGCTTTCGATTGGGCTAAGTCATCGCCAAACGGTTCTCATGATGTATGGAATCAGTCTCATTTTTGGGATTTTAGGAATTGTTTTTTCGAGGGCATCGATGGGGTTATTACTGTTTGTAGCTTTTCTGTTATTTATCATAGTGTACATCTTAGCTGAATTGGTCGGTCTTGTGGGAAAAGGGAGGAAACCGATATTACACTTTTTTAATAAACTATTCTCCAAATTCAGGTTGAATAATACATCATAGTAACATCGCTCTATGGGACAAAATGGAGAGGAAAATGCTAAAAACTGTCTCATTGACCGGCGCTATGAGACAAAATGCAGGGCAAGAGAGTGAAAACTGTCCCATAGGAGATGCCAGATTGGATTCTATGAGACAAAAGAGCAAGAAAAAAGCGAAAAACTGTCTCATAGAACAACGCTATGGGACAAAATGCAGGGCAAGAGAGTGAAAACTGTCCCATAGGAGAGGCCAGATTGGATTCTATGAGACAGAATGCACTTTATGAAAGGAAAAAATGTCTCAGAGAAGAAGTCCTCATAATACCAAATTATCCCTTTACTGTATACTTGTACATTAATCCAAAAAAAGCTGCTCGCTTTTTCAATTGTGGTTCCTTAAACCAACACAATTACAGCGAAACAGCTTAAAATGTCATTAAATTAAATTTCCTCAATTTCTTTTAAATACGCATGTAAAGCTTCTTTCCAATCAGGAAGTGGGGTAAAACCTTGTTTTTCTAATTCAGCCTTGCTTAAAACAGAATATTTCGGGCGTTTTGCAGGTGTTGGATATTGTTCCGTTGTTAGCGGGTTCACCTTAACCGACAAACCTGCTTGTTTAAAAATCTCCACTGCAAATTCATACCACGAGCAAACACCACTATTGGTTGCATGGTAGGTGCCGTATTTTTCCGTTTGAATCAGTTCAATGATAAATTTTGCTAAATCCATCGTGTAAGTAGGGGAGCCAACCTGGTCAGCAACAACGCCTACTTCTCCACGTTCTTTTCCCAGTCGAAGCATCGTTTTTACAAAGTTTTTCCCGTTTTTGCCGAAGACCCAGGCGGTCCGGACAATATAAAACCGATCCAAAATTTCCTTCAAAAAATTTTCTCCGGCAAGTTTTGTCCGACCATAAGCGCCAATCGGATTAGTTGGATGGTCGACCTCATACGGCTCACTGGCATTTCCTTCAAACACATAGTCCGTGCTGACAAAGAGCATTTTGGCACCAATCTCCTTCGCTGCCTGTGCCAAATATTTCGTTCCTAATGCATTCACCTGATAAGCCGCCTCTTCATCATTTTCAGCACCATCAACGTTTGTATAGGCCGCACAATGAACAATCACATCCGGCTTGACCTCTCTAATTTTCCCCTTTACAGCCTCTTCATTGGTAATATCCATTTCTTTCCGGTCGACACCGGTTACGATATGTTCCTTTGAATCTAATAATTTGACCACATCATGACCAAGTTGCCCGTTAACTCCGGTTACTAAAATATTCATAATTACTCAACCTCTAATCTATCACCATACTGTTGTTTAAAGTATTGTTGATATTCACCGGAAATAATATTTTCCCACCAGTCTTTGTTTTCCAAATACCAATCAATCGTTTCTTTAATACCAGTTTCAAAGGTATGTTTCGGTTCCCAGCCAAGTTCCGTACGAATTTTCGTTGCATCGATTGCATAACGACGATCATGGCCCGGACGATCTTTAACAAATTTAATAAGGGACTCCGGTTTTCCTAAATGTTTTAAAATCGTTTTTACAATTTCAATATTCGTATGCTCATTATTTCCGCCAATATTGTATACCTCACCGACAACCCCTTTATGAAGTACGGTATCAATAGCTTCACAATGATCTTCCACATATAACCAATCACGAACATTTAACCCGTCACCATAAACCGGTAAATCTTTATCATGCAAAGCGTTGATAATCATTAACGGAATTAATTTTTCCGGAAAATGGAATGGACCGTAATTGTTTGAACAACGAGTGATGTTCACAGGCATTCCGTATGTTTCATGATAAGCGCGAACGAGCAAGTCAGCGCCGGCTTTACTTGCACTGTACGGACTGTTTGGTGCGAGCGGAGTTTCCTCGGTAAAATAACCGGTCTCACCAAGCGTACCATATACTTCATCGGTGGAAACTTGCAAATACTTCTTCACACCGATATTTTTTGCAGCATCTAACAGAACTTGAGTCCCCTGAACATTGGTGCGAACAAAAATTCCGGGTTCAGTAATGCTTCTGTCTACGTGTGATTCTGCGGCAAAATTGATGACATAGTCAAATTTTTCTTCTGCAAAAAACCCGTTAATAAACTCATGGTCAGCAATATCACCCTTGACAAACTTGTAATTCGGTTTATTTTCTACCTCTTTTAAATTTTCAAGGTTGCCTGCATATGTTAAAAGGTCCAGGTTAACAATTTGATATTCAGGATATTTCTTCACCATGTAGCGAACAAAATTACTGCCAATAAATCCTGCTCCACCTGTTACTAATACTTTCATCATGTACCTCCTATTTTTATAAACAAAGTTCAACGTTGCTAAATGTTTGCCTTAGAAAGAATGAATCTTACGCATTTCAGTATGCTTTTACGTATTCATGCTATCTGTTTGAACTTGAAAGTGACCTATTTTCGCTAACAAGTTTCAAAGTTGCTACTACATGTCTCCGTTATTTATTTGCTCCTGAAAAACTCATTTTCACAATAAAGTCTGCAATTACGCATGAATGATTTTTTTTATCTTGATAGACATTTATTTTTCATAAACAAAGTTCAAATCTGCTTCAGCAAGGGTCGGGTGTTTCGTATCTTTATCTGATAAAATTGGTGCAGATGTCGGCCAATCAATGCCCAATGCCGGGTCATTCCATAAAATACCGCCATCATGTTCCGGTGAATAAAATTCGTCAACTTTATAAGCAACAATACAATCAGGTACCAATGTACAAAATCCGTGGGCAAACCCTTTTGGTACCAATAATTGACGATTATTATACTCGCTTAAAATAACGCCTGTCCATTTTCCGTATGTAGGAGAACCTTTACGAATATCGACAACAACATCATAAATCGCTCCTCTTACTGCACGCACCAATTTCAGCTGGGCTTTCGGATTTAATTGGAAATGCAGACCACGGATTACCCCAACTTCACGCGACAGCGATTGGTTATCCTGCACAAAATGATAATCAAGTCCAAGTTCAGCAAAAAGTTTTTTGTTATAACTTTCCATAAAATATCCACGGTGGTCACCAAATACTTTTGGTTCAAGAATTTTAACGTCAGGGATACTTGTATCAATTATGTTCATTGAAAATTACCTCGATTCTTTATCAAAAATCCAATATTTTACTGAAAAAATTCGACATTAAGCAGGTAAGAAATTATCCTTGGTTGGCAATCTTAATCAAATATTGTCCATATTGATTTTTCTTTAACGGTTCCGCTAACTCCAACAATTTCTCTTTATTAATATACCCCATTTTGTAGGCAATTTCTTCAAGACAAGCAATTTTTAATGTTTGTCGTTTCTCAATCGTTTCAATAAATTGCGATGCCTCAAGCAACGATTCATGGGTACCGGTATCAAGCCATGCAAAGCCACGGCCAAGCAATTCAACATTCAGCTCGCCCATTTCTAAGTATGCTTTATTTACATCTGTAATTTCAAGCTCACCGCGGGCAGATGGTTTAATATTTTTCGCAATATCAATGACACGATTATCGTAAAAATATAGGCCGGTAACTGCATAATTTGATTTCGGTTGTGCCGGTTTTTCTTCAATCGATACAGCTTTTCCGTTTTCATCAAATTCAACGACACCGAAACGTTCAGGATCATTTACATAATAGCCGAAAACCGTAGCTCCTTTTTCACGGGAGGCAGCATTTTTCAATAAATTTGTAAAACCATGTCCATAGAATATATTGTCGCCTAGCACTAAAGCAACATGATCATCACCAATAAATTGTTCACCAATCAAAAAAGCCTGAGCTAAGCCGCCCGGTTCCGGTTGCACTTCATAAGTAATGTGGACACCCAGATCCGAGCCGTTTCCAAAAATTTGCTCAAACCGACCGATATCCTGCGGCGTAGAAATAATAAGAATCTCTTTAATTCCTGCCAGCAATAAAACGGACATCGGGTAGTAAATCATCGGCTTATCATAGACAGGTAATAACTGTTTAGAAACAACTTTTGTCAGCGGGTAAAGTCTTGTTCCACTTCCCCCGGCTAAAATGATACCTTTCATTCGAATCCTCTCCTTTAATCGTCTTGATAATAGAAAGAAATTTTATAAAGAAATATATACGTTATTAACACCAATATCTATAATAAAAGAAAAGAACAGAAATGGCACTATTCTTTAAAAAAAGATACAAAAACTTAATGTTTTTTCTTGTGTGATAGGATTGCTTGGATTGTTCCAATTCTTCCTTTTAATTGAGTGGTCAAAGATCGCCTTTTGATAGCCGTCACATTTCCGCCATGCCGAACATATTTCATCAGCGGTTCACTAATATGAACGATTTTTTTCCGCTCTATCATACAAACAAGAGCGATCCATTGATCATGCATTTCAATAGAATCCGGAAATGGTAGAATCAACGGTTTCAGCTCTTTACGAAAAGCCATCATACAGCCGGTATAAGCATTTTTAATGATGTTTCCAAATAAACCCTGTTCGATATCATTGTTATTAAATGTATTCCATGAGAGTTCGATTATTTTTAGATTGCCATCCACAACATAAGCATCATGGGTAACCAGCATAACATCCGGGTCTTGAAAGGCATTTTGTACTTTTGCGACTTTGTCGTTTTCCCAAATATCATCTTGATCAGATAGGAAAATAAAGTCTCCTATGGCAAGTGAAATGGCTTTTTCAAAACTTTTTATCGGACCTGAATTAGTTTCATTGATATGGATTTCAACCCGGTCACCATAATGCTCCCGAATCAATTTCACAGTATTATCAGTTGATCTGTCATCAACAATTAAAATTTGATCATTCGTATCCAATTGCTTTATGATCGATTCCAATTGTCTGATTACAACATCTTGACCATTATAGGTAGCCATACAAACAGATATCATTTTCATCAACCTCCTTTCAATGATAGGAGCATACGTAACGTATAAAGGGCGATTTTTTTATTTTTGACAGTTATAATCTGTTTAAGAAGTCGTTTAAAAAGTTGTTTTCGGTATTCGGGAAATAATTCACGTTTATATTTTTTATAAAAAGTGAACTCGGAATGCAAGATACTTTTGTAGCGGGTAAGTGAAATAGAATTATAATCCATAACCGATAAATCATGATGTAAATAAATATCGAGTACAAAAGTTTTATAATTTTTTGCGTAAATCTCATAAAATAACCAGTGATCTAAGTAATCCAATGGAAATTCCTCGTTAAAGCCCCCGATCTCTTTAAGGAATGCCACTCTTATTACTGCTCCGGAATTAATTGCCATTACCGGTACGGATTGGACGCCTGGTGAAGGCTGTTGTCCAGATAACGGCCGCAAACTAGAACTGTAAACAGGAGAGACCCACTGATTACCTGTTGTTATTTGTGGAACAATTGCTACTACCTTTGAGTCTACTTTGGGTAAATGAAAAATCTGGTCAACATACTCTTCTGTTACCTCTGTATCATGGTCAAACAAAATTAACCATTCACTGTTGCATTTTTTTGCTTTTTGTAAGGCATAATTATAAGCAGTTGCAATACCAGAGTTTCGTTTGTCGTGTACATAGTGAATAGATACTTGCGAGTACTTTGCCGGATCAAAATGTTGACTTTCAGGACTATTGTCGTACAAAATAAGTTCTATTATAGGAGACTCGATATCTTGTTTAGATGCAATAAAATTAATAAAAGAACGAAATGTTTTACTCGTTTCAATTTTTTGCTTATAAAAAACAATAACAGCAGTAAATTTCATTTGCAGGACCTCTTATACAGGTAATGTCTTTACTTCATCTTTTCTAATTTGGGAATAAATTAATACAATTAACATAAATCCCATTCCAATTGGGTTATTTATGAACGGATTGATATTAGTCAACAACAATACTCCCAAAAATATTGACATAAAAGAGATATCTGTTGTATTAAGAGTCTTTTGACGTTTATAAACGATATAAAAATTAATATAGACAATCATGAAAAGAAATCCCCATATACATAAACCAATTAATCCTTGTTCGACTAGGATATCAAGAAAACTCATTTCGATTCCGCTGATTCTCCCATCTATTTCCGTCCCATATCCAGTCCCAAAAATAAAGTTAACCGGATTGCTTAATAAAATATCTTTAGATGCTAATATAAAACTCATCCTTGTATTCACACTGACATCATTTACTTCTACTCTTTCTTTAGTTTGACCTTTACTTCCCTTAGAACCAAGTATCAGCTTTTCTTCCAAGCCATATTTGAGGCCTGAATTGTCTACCTGTTCATCAGCAGTATCAATTTGGAAACGTGAAAGGGTCATGGTCTGGTATAATATAGGTACAGATATGAACACAATTAATAAAATGGCTGACTTTTTCAAGAAAAATTTCGAGTTACCTAGTAATCGGATTTTTTCCTTCAAACCTTTAACCGGGTCTGTAATGATTTTAGTATCAATTAAAAGGATGGCAAGAATACTAACCATAAACGCTAATAAAAATCCTCGTGTTTCAGACCAAATAATTGATAAAGTACATAAAAATATATTAAATAGATCCACCTTAGAATGTTTTTTAGTTAATGCTGCGTTAAGTGATAAGATCAGACCAATCAATACATAAAAATGGCTTTTGTAAAAAACACTGTTACTTGGTCTGAAAAACAAATCGTCGTTCATGATTGTATTCAAAAAATTATAGTAATTATTAAAATTATTAATGAATATAGTTTTTCCTAGTAAGGTTATTGTAATTGTGAAAATTGCAACTGTAAGAGCGGAGTATTTAATAATTTTTATAATATGAGTAATCGAAAAACGGGAATTATTAATATAATAGGCCAAAGGGAAATAAATGGCTATATAGGAAACTCTTAACAAGTCAGTTATAACCGCAGAGAGCGGATGGTCGTAAATCCAACCGATAACTGCACTAATGAAACACCAACCAATCAATATATAAACACCAATTGTTACTGGTGTAAATCGAATAAATGTGTTTACTTTCTTGTTAAAAAAAGATTTTGTTTTAATTAATCGGAAAATGAAAGTGCAGAACAATAAAATATATAAAACTTGTCGGATGGATAAGATTCCAAAATCGATAAGCCTCCCGCCGCCTCCGATAAACAATTCAATAAATAGTACGTTTAATAAAATTTTTTCAAATCTAGACATAAAAATGTACTCCCCCAATATGATGCTGGATTCTAATGATTTGTTTAGATTAAACCCACTTCCATCCCCATTTATTAAAGAATTTTACCATGGATTTAACAAATATTTTAAATAGCTTCCAATTTTTATGGGAACCTCTTTCATAAAAATGAACAACAAACGAAAAGGGTGTATAAACTACCCTTCTATTCCTCTTTTTAAGCATCAGGCATAAATCCGTATCTTCAAAATACATAAAATACCGCTCATCAAATCCATTAATTTCCTTATATATGTCTCCTCGAATAAGCATAAAGCATCCAGAACCCATATTAATGTCTACAAACCTGTCTTGAGGAATATCTCTACATTCATAAGTAGCCAATCGCTTAGCAAATAATTTTTTGACAAAGTCAAACGGGATGAACCGCAATGCATAGTCAAAGACCGTTACGCGTCTACGCATGAGATGCTGAATCGATCCATCTTCATTTAAAACTTTAGGAACGAGTAATGCAATGGATTCATCATTCTCCATAACGGTTACCATATTATATAAATTTTCTTTTGTTACAATAATATCAGGGTTGAAGATCAAAAAGTATTTTTCATCAGCATTGAGTAAGTTATAATTATGACCAAAACCAAATCCGTTATTTTCATGATAAAACGTTATATTAGCAAAGTCACTATATTGTTTTAATTGGTTTCTAAATTCGTTTGAAGAATTGTTGTCGAAAACAGCGACACGAATATTAGGCTCGTTACCAATTTCTTTTTTTAGATTATCTAATACATCAAAAATATGCTTACTATTATATGTGACAATGCTGATTACCATTGTTGGATGTTCCAAATTTCCCACACTCTCTTATTTTTTATATCATTTCTGTAAAAACAATTTCATCTATGGTTGCAAACGAATGGTCGTAACTGTTTTTTAAAAGGAAGTTAATAAATCTTCAATCAGGATAAAGTCCTTATAATTTTACCCTATATGTTAAAAAAACACAAAACGCATTTTTTGTTTTAACTAATTTTACTGGATAGTCAAAAGTTCTTGTCGAAAAATTGTTGATTGAGGGCTATTTCATGTTTAATAGTTGTATCGCCATAGGCGTATTACAACTAATTGCTGTATGTTATTCGTCTCAAATGCATAGGCTGTTTGTTCGTTACGCCTCCAAGACCATCGTTTCCGAAGCGATATTTATGATTTATTTGCGCAATTCTATTTTTCGTATGCTTGCCCGTAATCCGCTTTTATCTATAAACAAAATAATTTAAACCAAGCTATTCAACTGATTACGACGGTATTCACTGGCTTCTCCAAGCTGAAAACTTTTGACTGTCAAGTAATTTTGGAGCCAAATTAAAAAACACACATTGTTAGTAAACCCACAATTGGTAAAGTCATTAAGGGTTTACTTCTCTATAACTATATATAAATTAACTTCAATATGGTATAATTTCAAGGGTAAATTACTAACAATCCTTGATATGTATAAAATTAAAAAGGGTGTTTATTGTGAGTCAAAATGAATTAGTTAGTGTTATTATCCCAACTTATAACCGTGCAAATTTAATTCTGCAAGCTGTGAAAAGTGTTTTAAATCAAACTTATAAGAACTTCGAAATCATTATTGTCGATGATGGGTCGAGTGATAATACGGAAGATGTTATCAACGTAATACACGATAATCGAATCCGTTATATTAAACATGCGATAAATAAAGGAGCATCAGCTGCCAGGAACACAGGAATTAGAGAGGCTAAGGGAAAATATATCGCTTTTCAGGACAGTGACGATCATTGGCTTCCTGATAAATTAGAAAAACAGGTAAAGCGTATTGAAAATACCCCGGATCATGTCGGTGCGGTTTTTGGGGGTTATTGGATTATCGGAAAAGGAAATGAAAAAAGATATTTTCCTGAGCAAGTAATTAAAGATGGTAATATTTTTCATACATTATTAAAAGGAAATGTTGTCGGAATGCCGGTGGTTATGATTAAAAAGATTTGTTTTGATAAAGTAGGATATTTTAATGAAACACTTCCGGCATTAGAAGATTGGGAGCTCTTATTAAGAATATCGAGGGACTATGAATTCTTGTATATCAATGAACCTCTTGTAACAGTATATGAAACTGAAAACAGCATCTCCATGCATATGGAAAATACTGTCAAAGCTTGGAAGTACATATTTGATAAATATCTGGACATAATTTCTGCAGACCATACAACTTTAGCCCTTCACTATTATACGTTAGGGAAATATTTAATTCGAAGTGGTAATTTTTCCGGAGGAAGGAAATTAATTTTTAAGGCTGTAAAGACTAATCCACGAAATTACAAATACTTAATTGAGTCTTCAATGTTAATGTTGGGAAGGAGAGTTTATTTTAGCCAATTTTTATGGAAAGAGATTAATAAAATCAATAGATGGAGAAAAAGCAAATCTTAAATTATATATTAAATATTGGGAATTAATAGGTATACGGACTATATTTAAAAAGAATGAGTTTCCTGTTACTAATTCTTTTTGTAATAAAAAATGAACTTTTTAAACAAAAAAGTTTAGCAAGAAGAGCAATATAACTAGGTAATTATCGAAAGGGAAGAAGTAAACACGGATTTAAAAGAAAGCAGATTAATATATCAAATATATAATTCTTTATATGTTTTATATTCCCTGCATTTGACGTTAACGCTTATGGGAGACGATTTCTTTTTTGCAGAAGTATCTGATAAGTAAAAAACTCTGACCAAAAGATATTTACTTTAATTACTATATTTGCTTCCTTCTGTACGCTAATAATTATGTTTTTCTCAACAACAATATACGCTTCAGGTAACAAGGTTTTTTCCGTTTTTGCAATAATCATTTCTTTAAATATGCTAAATATTATTTATGAAAATAAACTTATAATAAATAAATTTCTAATTTTTCTATATTCTTGTATGCCGATGATAAATCTTTTTAAAGTGATATTTATTTGGATAAATGTTGGCTTTCGCTTTTTATAGAAATGTGTACTTGACAAAGGCTATCTGGGTAATTAACAATAATTTTAGTTAATAATGAATATGAGCTTCCGGAGATGAAAAAATGTTAGCTTTCGTAATACTAAATTACAATACGTGGGAAGAAACGTTAAAATGTGTTGGTTCCATATTTGAAACATGTAAGCAAGAATATAAAATCTATATTGTTGATAATGGATCAAAGAATAAATCATACCAGAGGCTTAAAGAACAATATGAAAATAATGGGAAGGTTAAGTTGATACAATCGGAAAATTATGGTTATGCCATTGGAAACAATATCGGTATACGCGAGGCAATAAGGGATGGATTCGACATCGTCACGATTGTTAACAATGATGTAATATTTTTGGATGATAGTATCAATAATATGTATTCGTTTCTTGTCAATAATCCGGATGCTGCAGTTGCTGCTCCGTATATATTATCGCCAAACGGGGAATTTCAAAACGTACCGACATTAAAACCGATGAGTAAGAAAAATTACTTTTTGTACAATACTCGAATTCAATTATTAACTTCGAAAAACAGTAGATTGAAATTTCGAAGGAAACTTTATTTATCAGGTGAATCCATAAAGGAAGAGCCAATTTTAATCCATAAATTTTCCGGCTGCTGTTTTATGGCAAAAAGTAAGATGTTGGAACAGGTTGGTCTGTTTGATGAAAATACTTTTTTGTATTATGAAGAAGACATTCTCTGTTTTAAAATGAAAAGTCATGGTTATAAAGTGTACTTTTTACCGAATGCAAAAATAGTTCATTACCATGGCCTAACTACCGGAAAAGTAAACCTATTTGTAGATACAGAAATGTTGAAAAGTGAAATGTATTTATTGGTGAAATATTATAAAATGAATATTTTTGGTCTGTTTTTTATTTATTTTGATCGGGCAATAACACCATTAATCAGTAAACTTAAACATAAATACGACATACCTTTAAGTGAATATACTCGTTTTTTAAGTGAAACATATAAGCATTTTATGAAGTGGTACAGAACTGAAAGAAAAACATAAGAGTCATTATAGATCAAATAGAAAAAACGGTCAGAGATAAATTCTTTGAGGTTCATCGCACTTATCAATGGGTTTATAGGTTTTGGGGCTTTATATGGAGTAGCGGGTATGGTAGCCTTGTTTGGCGGTGCCGATGTTGTGACATCTGGCTTCTCGGCAGGAGAACCATACCCGCCGAGGCTCCATGTCAAGCCCCCTTCTAATAAACTATCTATGTTATACCACCACACAAAAGTGCGAATACCCTTCTTTGACCGTTTTCACTACAAAGAATAATTTATAATACGAACAGATATACGCGACTCATCGCAGATTATTTACTTCGCCGCATCTGCCTTTGTTTTAAAACGGTAAATACTTTCATTATAAATGAATCTTTTATTAATACTAGTCCGATAAAATATACAGCAGCACCAATAAGTAATTGTACAAAAGTTAATAGCACAGCGGGAAAATTAAAAATTTTACCTGAAACCCAAACAGAAAGGAATAAAATAACTGCTAATAATCCGTACTTGAATATCATTTTAAAGAATTTCCTAAAACTAAAATAATTTCTTGTAAAATAGAGCTGTAATAGTGCTCCGGTTGCCTCGGCAGTCAACAATGCGATTGCAGTGGCTGTGCTCGCAAGTGAACCGATCAAAAGAACGTTTACGATTAGTGCTATTACCGCACCTGTTGTAACTGCAATGGTATATTTATTTTGTTGATTTGTTCCGATTAATATTTGAATCCCAAATACATTTGCTAAACCGACAAAAAAGATAACCGGACTCATAATGGTTAATAGTTGGACGACTGGATAAAAACCTTCACCTAAAAACCAAGACACAAAATTCGGTGCAATGCCCATCATCCCAAGGGTCATCGGTAATGTAATCAATAAAACAAACTGTAAAGAAAAATCCACATACTTTTCCATTTCCTCTTTATTCCCTCGGGAAAATTCTGAAGCCATCCTCGGCAACATGACAGAACCTAGTGATGAAATAACACCTAAAGCGAGCGCGATAATTTTATAGGCTTGATTAAAAAAGCCAACCTCAACTTCTCCAGATATATTTCCAAGGATAATTTTGTTCACCAACGAATAAACTTGGATCATGATTTGTGGTAAAAACAGGACCAAAATAGGTTTGGTGTGATGTACAACGTCTTTGAAAGTTATTTTAACCAAAGATATCTCTCTGAACAATGGAATCCACATAACAAGTTGTCCCAGAAATAGGGTTCCTGCATTGATGGCAATATACATATTCAAATCATCATAATCCTTTACAAACGAAAAAATAAGGATGATACCTGCGATTTTTACAAGCATATTACGAATAGAAACTCTTTTAATTTGTTCTTTGCCGAAAAAATACCAAGAAATATCAATACTGTAAGCTAATAATGTAAAAATGTGTATGAAAAATAAAGCTTTATACTGTGCATATAAGCCAGTGAATCCTAGATAAACAATTATGTTCAAAGCAGACATGAAAAGTTGAAAAGAAAAAATCGACCAAAATTCTTTTGAAACTTGTGTTTGATTTTGTTTAGAAGCGATTTGTCTGCTGCCGTATAATGGTAAATTCAATGTAATAAAAACAGTAAATAATTGAACCATTGATGTTACATAAGCATCAATTCCAATTCCTTCCGGTTTAAGGATTCGTGAGACATATGGTGTTGTTATAAAAGGTGTAATCAATAATAGTAACTGGTACATAACTGTAAATAAGTAATTGGATAATAATTTTTTCATATTGTATTTTCATACCTTCTTTAAATGTATTTGATTTAATTTTGAAATTGGATTTAAACTTTATATTTTATGTAGATTGGTTATATAGATGTACTTTTATATTGTACAAACATTTCTTTACTTATAAAAGCAATAAATAAAATTATTTCATACACAAACATATGCTAAATGCTAAAATAAATTTGTTAAAATTTTTTTGATGTTTAGGGTGATGAAATTGTCACAAGATATGGAAGGAAGAATAAGAGTCCGAAAAAAAAGAAAAAGAAGGCGGCTGAGAAAATGGGTCAAAATAACATTGACGCTCCTTTTTTTAATAACAGCAGCTACAATAACTTATATATTTTCGATTTACAACCATGCTAAAACAACAGTCACTGAAGAAATGAATATAAATCTTAATTCAATCGATGACAAAAAAACAAAATCAAAGATTGAAAATAAAGAAATAATTAATGTACTGCTCCTCGGTGTGGACGAACGTCAAGAGGTTGAAGGTTCACGCTCTGATACAATTATATTGATGTCTTTAGATCCTAAAAAGGAAAAACTGACAATGGTCAGTATCCCTCGTGATACAAGGACAGTTATGGCAAAAAAGGGAAAAAAAGATAAAATAAACGCTGCATTTTCGTATGGTGGGCCGGATATGGCTATTGAAACTGTGGAAAACTTTTTGGATATTGATTTAGATTATTATGTCCAAATCAATATGGAGGGGTTAGCTGATCTAGTTGATGCTATTGGAGGTATTAGCGTTAATAATGAAATCGAATGGTATGATGAGGGATTTTATAAACAAGGGTATCATTTCAAAAAGGGGAAAATTCAATTAGATGGAGCTAAGACCATTGGTTATGTGCGAATGAGACATCTTGATCCAACTGGTGATTTTGGCCGAACTGAAAGACAACGAAAAGTTATACGTGCAATTATTGACAAAGGCACAAGTTTTGCAACAGTGACAAAAATTAATGGACTAATTGATGTTCTAGGGAAAAACATGATAACAAATATTAAATTTAATGAGATAAAAAAGTTAATTGTTAACTATAAAAATGTAGTAAATAATATCAATGGTTACATGGTTCAGGGTGAAGATGATACTATTAATGGAGTATATTATTACATTGTTTCTGATGAAGAAGTAAGTAAAGTTCAGGATATGGTAACCGGTGGTAGAAGTAAAAAATCTTAATCAAAAGAATGGGTATAAATAGATTATGAGAAAATAAGCATTTTGGACTAGGAAATTGTAATGGTTTTTATGTGTCCAATATTACCAAATATGGTAAAATAGCATTATCATAAATGAAAGATAGATTAGTAATTTAGTCTATCTCTCATGACCATTTATATTAAGGGGGGATATAGAAAGATTGGTTAAACTAAAAAAAATCTTAATATTATTTAGTGCACTGCTTATGTGCCTTTCCTTTGTTTCGAATGGGATCATCGCTAATGCTGTTGAAAATGCTGGTCCCACAAGCACGGGAGATTCGCCAAGTTACTACGACATCTATTATAATGGTGAAGAACAGAAAGTTATCATTAATGAGTATGTAACTTTGACACTGTTAGGTTGGGCGGATGAATCCAAAACAACTGTGAGTGGAGAAGTTGATATTCATTCCAATTCTATTCATCAAAAAGAAGAGATTATCTTGGAAGTAACTGGTGAATTGAAGGAGATTTCTATTCCAGGCCAAGATGGATTTTTTTACAAATTATCACCGGAAGATTTCTTGAAAGTTAACAAAGTCACAACTGTCGCTAAAAACGAAAATGGAACTTTCATTGAGAAAGTTGAGACTATTGGTGAAAATGGCACTATTACTGGAGAATCTCAATTAACCTACTATTCAACGGATGAACAGAATCAAAAGGTTGCTATAACAAAAGATGAATATGATTCTATAAATACAATCGAATCACCCGATAATAGTAGTACAGTTGAAAAATCTCCAACAGCTAAACAACAATCGAGTGCATTAACCACTTTTAGTGCAACAGCAGTGACGCCAACTTTAAAATATGCTACTCATGTCCAAGATATTGGTTGGCAAGAACCTGTTTCCAGTGGAATTGCAGGTACCGTGGGAAAAGCAAAACAAGTTGAAGCCGTTACAATCTCTTTAGAAAATGCTACCGGCGGAATTAAGTACAAGTCTCATGTTCAAGATATAGGCTGGCAAGATTATGTTTCTGATGGAAAAATCAGTGGTACGACAGGTAAAAATAAACAAATTGAATCTGTTCAAATTGAATTGACCGGTGATATTGCTAATCAATACGATATTTATTATCGAGTTCACGTTCAGGACTATGGCTGGTTAGATTGGGCGAAAAATGGTGAAGCTGCTGGGACGCAAGGTCTAGCTAAACAAGTGGAAGCAATTGAGATGAAACTTGTAAAAAAAGGTGAGGCACCTCCTGGATCAACAACAAGACCGTTCATAAATAATTTGGCCGTTACCTACTCCACCCATGTACAAGACTATGGCTGGATGAATTCTGTCTCGAATGGTGTAACCAGTGGAAAGATTGGGAAACAGATCGAAGCGATTAAAATCTCATTAAAAAATTCTCCGTACTCAGGTGGAATCTCTTATAAGTCCCACGTTCAAGATATAGGTTGGCAAGACTTTGTTTCAAATGGTACCGTAAGTGGGACAACTGGAAAGAACAAACAAGTAGAAGCCGTTCAAATCAAGCTGATGGATGAAATGGCAAACCGTTTCGATATTTATTATCGTGTTTATTCTGAATCATACGGTTGGTTAGGTTGGGCAAAGAATGGTGAAGCTGCCGGTACACAAGGAATGAATAAACAAGTAGAAGCGATTGAAGTTGTCCTTGTGAATAAAGGTGGAGCAGCACCGGGTTCTACAGAAAAGCCGTTCCTAACAAAACCATCGATTACCTATTCCACCCATGTACAAGATTATGGCTGGATGAATGAAGTGAAAGATGGTGCCATGAGCGGAACCCAAGGAAAAGCGAAGCAAGTAGAAGCTATAAAGATTTCGCTGAAAAACACAGCTTATGCAGGTGGTGTCTCCTATAAGACATTTGTGCAAGATATAGGCTGGCAAAATTTAGTTGCTGATGGAAATATAAGTGGAACAACCGGTCAAAATAAACAAGTAGAGGCTATTCAAATTAGCTTAACCGGTGAAATGGCTCAGAAATACGATGTTTATTATCGTGTACATGCCGAAACGTTTGGTTGGTTAGGTTGGGCAAAAAATGGTGCGCCTGCTGGTACTGAAGGTCTTGGCAAACAAGTGGAAGCTATTGAGATTGTTTTAGTAGAAAAAGGAAAGGCAGCACCAGGCTCAACAGAAAAACCATTCCTTGCACAGCCTTCGGTCTCTTATTCCACATATGTGGAAAGTAACGGGTGGATGAAACCTGTATCAAATGGTGCAACTAGTGGAACACAGGGACAAAATAAACAAGTAGAAGCCATAAAAATTAGTTTGCAAAACTCCCCTTTTAGCGGAAATATTGTCTATTCAGCACATTTGCAAGATTACGGCTGGTTAAATAATGTTTTAAACGGTGCCGAATCAGGAAATGCTGGAAAAGGTAAGCAGATGGAAGCTATAAAAATTCAATTATCCGGTGAAATAGCAAACTACTACGATGTTTATTACCGTGTCCACGTCCAAGATTATGGCTGGTTAGGCTGGGCAAAAAATGGAATGAAGGCTGGCACCAGTGGACTTTCAAAACAAGTAGAAGCTGTTGAAATTAAGTTAGTAACAAAAGGAACTGGTGAACCTGTTAGCGAATCAGAATCATTTAAATCGAAAAATATTTCCCATACTAGTTATAATCTAACACTGAACAATGCAATTAACGTGCAAATGAAAGTTAATCCACAAACGGATAAACAATATGCATACGTTGATAAAACCTATATAAAAGATAATAAAGTAATCAATATTGAGCCTAATTCCCACCTGAATGTTCGTTCAGGTCCTGGAGTTTCTTATGCTGCAATAGGAAAATTGAAAAATGGTGACTCTGTTAAAATTATTGCAGAAGTAAATGGGTGGTATGCGATTGAGTTTAAACATCTTACTTGGGTCACTGCAACCCCAGCAGATGTTGGGTACTATTTAAATCCGAGCAACTTTGCTGAAGGAACAACTGAATACTTTCAATTTCTCAAACTATCAAATACTGCGAACTTGGATGCTAATGAAATAAATACAAAAATATTAAATGGAAAAGGAATTTTAAGTGGTAGAGCTGATGCGTTTATTACAGCTGGAAAAAAATATAATGTAAATGAAGTCTACTTAATATCCCATGCATTGTTAGAAACAGGGCAAGGAAATTCTAATTTGTCCAATGGTAGTATTGAAGTTGGCCAACTCTATTATGATTCGAAAACAGGTGCTGGAAAATGGGTATCATTCCAACCTTCAAAGACTTATATAGCAGAATATAAGGATTTTGATGGTAATGGAACGATGGAATGGAAATATACAGAAGTTACTAATTTTGATAGAAGTCAAGCAACAAGTATTAAGAAAATCTATAATATTTATGGAATTGGTGCAGTGGATTCAGCACCGGATACAAGAGGTTCAATAAAAGCTTATCAAGAAGGCTGGTTTGACCCTAACACTGCAATCATAGAAGGTGCAAATTTTATTGCAGCTAGCTATATTCACGCAGGTCAAGATACTCTATATGAGATGAGATGGAACCCGCAAGCTATGGCAGCAAATAATTATCCATCACATCAATATGCTACAGATATAGGCTGGGCTGTAAAACAAACTTATCGAATAAAACAAATTTATGATCAACTAGTTAATTTTACACTCGTATTCGATGTTCCAAAATATAAATAATATAATCATTATTAAGTAGTACAACCAAAATGGTCTGTACTACTTTTTTATTTTAAACAATGAATGCCAGTTTGTTTCAGACGGAATAGATACACCTAATTAATAGGTCTATTTTACTAGGAAATTTATAGTGCCTATAGTAGTTTATTATGATAAAATTTAAGTTGAAATACATAGCTTTGAATCAAGTTTCTATGTATTAATAAAAATTAAAATTAAAAAAGGGGGTTATAATAGAGTTCATGAGGGTGAAGAAAATTTACTTTTTACTTGTATGTGCACTATTAATGACTTTTGTCATCCACCCAACAAGACATGTTGCCTATGCAATTGATAGTTCAACAGTAGGAGGCCTTAAGACCGGATCAACTTATTATTTGATTCATTATAATGGTGAACAAAAGGAATTCACTATTAATGAATCCATAAAATTAACATTAACTGGTTGGACAGATGAATCAGAAACATCCGCAAATGGTATGATTAAAATTAATAAAGATTCATTAAGTCAAACGAAAAATATCATACTTAATATAAAAGATGAATTTTTAAAAGTTCCCGTTTCTGATACAGAATATATTTATTTTCTTCTAAAACCATCTGACTCACTAAAGGTTGAAAAAGGAACTATTATAGCAGTAAACCAAAATGGATCATCCATTGAAAAAGTAGAAACGATTAATGAAAACGGTATAGTGGTGAAAGATCAAGGGCTTTACTACTACAAGATGGATACAAACGGCAATAGAGTCAAAATTACAAAAGAAGAATATGATTCTTTAAATTCGGATGAAAGTTCGGAACAAGAAGGTGCTAATTTATTTAAAACACAAGCTGTATCCGTATCTCAGAAACCATCTGTTTCTTATGTAACACATGTTCAGGATGTTGGTTGGTTACCGAAAAGAGCGAAAAATGGAGAAACCTCGGGAACTGTTGGTAGCGGGAAACAAGTCGAAGCAATCCAGATTTTCCTAGAGGATTCACCATATCCTAATAGTGGGATTTCCTATAAGACACATGTTCAAGATTTTGGATGGATGGAATCAAAATCCAATGGTGAGACAAGTGGTACTACTGGGAAAAATAAGAAAGTCGAAGCGATATCAATAAGTTTAACTGGAGAAATTGCAAATCATTATGATATCTATTACCGGGTATATGCTGAAAAATCTGGATGGTTAGGTTGGGCAAAAAATGGTGAAAATGCAGGAACTGAAGGTTTTGTAAGGCAAGTCGAAGGAATCGATATTGTCTTGGTTGAAAAAGGTGGACCTGCTCCTGTTTCAGATACGAAACCGTTCCTTTCTAAGCCAACTATTGTTTATCAATCCCACGTCCAAGACTACGGCTGGTTAAATGTTGCTTCAAATGGACAAATGAGTGGAACGATGGGCAAAGCTAAACAAATGGAGGCAATTTCTATCAATTTAAAAAATACCACGACATTTCCAGGTGGAATAATATACTCAACCCACGTTCAAGATTTGGGCTGGTTAACTAACGTAACTGGTGGAAACATATCTGGTACGGTTGGCCAAGGAAAACAAATGGAAGCCATTAAAATTAATTTAACTGGTGAGATTGCTAACTATTTTGACATTTACTACCGTGTCCATGTAGAAGATATCGGTTGGATGGATTGGGCGAAAAATGGTCAAACAGCAGGAACAGAAGGACTTGTCAAACAAATAGAGGCAATTGAGGTTAAATTGGTTGAAAAGGGTGGAAATGCACCAGGTTCCACTTCGAAACCATTTTTGTTAAAACCAACAATTGTGTACCAATCCCATGTTCAAGATTACGGCTGGATGAAAGTTGCCTCCAATGGTCATACAAGTGGAACTACTGGGCAAAACAAGCGTATGGAAGCAATTGCTATAAATTTAGAAGGTAGCAGTTCCATTGGTGGCTCCATCACTTATTCAACTTATATTCAGGATATGGGGTGGGTAAGCTGGGTAACCAATGGTCAAATTTCCGGTACTGTTGGATTAGCAAAACGAATGGAAGCAATTAAAATTAATATAAACGGGGAAGTAGCTAATTATTTTGATGTATATTATCGTACACATATCCAAGATTATGGTTGGCTAGGTTGGGCAAAAAATGGCATGGTTTCCGGTTCGGTAGGAATTGGGAAAAAGGTTGAAGCTATTGAAATTAAATTAGTTCCAAAAGGTCGAGGGGATGCAGTCAATCCAAACACTGCAGGGATTAAATCAAAGACTGTATTTTTAGACCCCGGACACGGTGGAACAGATCCCGGTGCTGTCTATGGAGGCTACCAAGAAAAAGCTATTAATTTGTCAGTTGCTAGAAAGGTTAAATCCATATTGGAAAGTCGCGGATATACTGTGTATATGTCACGGGAAACGGATGTATTTATTCCTTTACTTGAGCGGTCCCAAATGGCAAATAATGTAGATCCGGATATTTTTGTGAGTATACACACCAATTCCACCGGAAGTGGTGCAAACTCAAAAAATGGAATTGAAGCCTATTACTATCAATATGATCCGGCTTATCCGTCAAAAATCAATGAACTCTTTCACAATGATCCACAACGGATAGCCAAAAGTATTGAACTTGCAAAAATAATTCAACAAACGATGGTATCTTATACAGGTGCACGTAATAATGGAATTGCTGGGCAAACATTTTCGGTAGTCCGGGAAACAGAAGTTCCGGCAACTTTACTGGAAATCGGTTATATTAATAATGATAAAGAACGTCAAAAATTAATTAATGACGGTTATCAAAACACATTGGCAAGAGCTATAGCTGATGGAATTGATAAGTACTTTGCAGCAAATTAGTTTAGTTTAAATGACAATAATTAATAAAAAGAACCGAGGAGATTCAAATAACTCGGTTCTTTTTACTATGGAAAATGATAATTTCCTCATATTGATCGTAAGCCCGAAATAAAAAAATAAACGTACCTTCACGGTACGTTTATTTTTTTATTTCGGGCTTACACAAGACAAGCAAATAATCCTACAAATAGGAATTTTAACTTCTTTTTCCTCCGCTATTGCATTTCTCCAATAATAGCCATGCCTATGTAGATTGCCCGAAGCCACACAGTTACAATTTGGACACTTGTCAAAAGTTGGAAATTTATTCTTTTTTCCATTTATGGCATATTCCTCAAGACTGATGCCAAAATCATGTAAAATAATCATAAAAATACTCCCCCGTTCCAATATGCCAAAAATTTAGCACATTTTATGGGTAGAGTATACATCTAAATCTGGAGGAATTTGAAAATTTCACTAAGATTTCGGACGATATATCATGGAAATTTACATTAATTGCGCTGGTAAATCGATATACCAGATAGATTCTTTACCAAAGGGGGTTATTTTTAATATAATAAAAACCATTAATAAAATAGTAATTGGTAACAGAAACAATATAGTATAATTACATATTCCCTTAAATTTTCCCATTAATAAAATAACCTCTCTTTTCTAGTATACTAATGACAATAAAAAGGCAAACCTTTCTTAAAAATGTCTATATCCTGTTAAAAATCGGTATAGTAATGTATATTTATCATTATTTATGCAGTTTAGTGCGATTGCCGGAAAAAATTGACACATACTACTATCGAGGTAATTGCGATGTTCGTTATTCCTTGATTCCCAAAGGATAGAGAATACGTTGAAAAATATTTTCCCCACAGGAATAACGGAAAAATGCGGGCTTAAAGGTCTTTGGGTTACGAAAAATTCAATTTTACTCCCATAAAAAACAACAAAAAATGGACCCCTTGGTGTAAAATTAAGTTAACAAACAAATCAACTTAACGAACCAAAGAAGGATCCATTTATGGCTATTATACCACAACTTAGTCTCTTTGCGTGGGAAGAAATTGAAGAATTAGGAGATTTAGAACGGCTTCGTCTTGTCATAGAGTACATGCCGGATGAACAGCTCATGAGGGTGCTTGAAAAAGAACGTGGGAAGGGTCGTGATGATTATCCGATTCGAGCCATGTGGAATGCCTTATTGGCTGGGATTGTGTTCCAACATGATCGTGATGCAAAACTCCTAAGAGAATTAGCCAGAAATGGGCAATTGCGTTCCCTTTGCGGATTTAATGGGAAAGTGCCTACGCCTTGGGCATTCAGCCGATTTTTACATAAAGTGTTGATGCACCAAGCAGAGGTAGAAGAGATGTTTGACGATTTAGTCAGAGAGCTCAAAAAAATAGTACCGGATTTTGGGAAACACTTGGCTATAGATAGTAAGGCCATTAAATCCTATGCAGCAAAGAAAAATAAAAACGAAAAAGAGGATGGTCGTCGGGACCTAGATGCAGATTATGGAAAAAAAGTATATCGCGGAACAAGGGAAGATGGTACACGATGGGAGAAAATTGTAAAATGGTTTGGGTATAAACTTCATCTCGTTGTGGATGCCAGCTATGAGTTACCGATTATGTTCTCGGTAACGAAAGCAAATGTGCCGGATATAAACGAAGCACATCATCTACTCGAAAAAATGGAAGAACGCCAACCTGAAATGCTGAAAAAAGCTGAAATACTAACGAGCGATCGAGGATATGATGATTCGAAGCTAATCGTCAACTGTTGGGATCAGTATGCCATTAAACCGGTTATTGATATTCGGAACATGTGGAAAGATGGAGAAAGTACTCGTTTGTTAAATAACAAACAAAATATAACCTATAATTATAAAGGGAATGTATTTTGTCATTGTCCAACAACAGGAATCGAACGAGAAATGGCATGTGGTGGATTTGATAAAGATCGAAATACCATAAGGAAACTTTGTTCCGCCAAGCAATATGGCATTACATGTGAGGGGATGGAAAAGTGTCCGGTGGTAAATGGCATTCGAATCCCGCTTTCAGAAGACCGGAGAATATTTACGCCAATTGACCGTGCCAGCTACAAATGGAAAAGAGAATACAACAAAAGAACAGCAGTTGAACGAGTAAATAGCCGCATAGATCAGGTGTTTGGTTTTGAAAATCACACGATACGAGGGATAAAGAAAATGACCGTACGATGCGGATTAGCTCTTTGTGTGATGTTAGCCATGGCGCTAGGCAGAATAAAAGAAAAACAAGCACAAAATATGAGGAGTCTTGTTTGTGCTGTATAAAAAAATTATCCACATGTGAATAAGTAAAAGTAAAAAAGATATCCACAAGCAAAAAATGTGGATAAGACAATAGGATTCGTATGCCCTTTTTTGTAAAAAAATAGACACACAAACCATTAAAGGCAGGAAAAGCATAGAAAATCATACCTAAAAATGAAAATGTGGTAAATTTTTAGAGTAAATTTTTTTAATCTAATCTAGAAAATCAGTACATCGCAAAAAGCTCCTATCGAGAAAAACTTGACACATACTATATTTTAGCATGGTATGGTCAATCGTACCGAAATACGGTAAACTAGAAACGTAATCCAATCTGCGTTCTAATCCCCTTTCTGGTGTTGGAACCTTTAGGATATCATATGATAGCTTGATTGGGTTATTTTTCCATTTAATTATTCAACTCAACAATTTTTCGACAAGAACTTTTGACTATACAGTATAGATAATAATATGTTATTAATTTGTTTGTAAATATGTTAAATAGAATTTCCATACATAAGTCGGTAAAGAAAAGAGATTAGATGATTTGGTAGGTGGAATCATGAAAGAATTTATAGGTAATGAAAAAAAATTAATTGCGTCGTTTTTGAAAAACTCAAAAATCGTTGTTCTTATTATAGTTTTTTTTATTTTATTAACGTATGGTATTAAAATTTTTTATTATGGTTTTTCAATAGATACTGAAGTCATTATAAACAATTATGA
>Ga0207865_100127_pt1 | contig 96527 bp, 88 predicted proteins | sample HigsolmetaAR204D_FD_184836 | JGI IMG/M metagenome (GOLD analysis project Ga0207865, IMG submission 184836) | Ionic liquid and high solid enriched microbial communities from the Joint BioEnergy Institute, USA - AR20-4-D (SPAdes) (version 2) ... | reverse complement strand
TGCGGACGGGATAAGCGCTGAAAGCATCTAAGCGTGAAGCCCCCTCCAAGATGAGACTTCCCACAGCGTCAAGCTGGTAAGACCCCTCAAAGACGATGAGGTTGATAGGTTCGGTGTGGAAGCGCGGCAACGCGTGGAGCTGACGAATACTAATCGGTCGAGGACTTATCCACTCCAATGATCCTTTGCACCATGCATATCCAGTTTTGAAGGCGCGAAGTCTTCAACGTTCCTCGGTAGCTCAGTCGGTAGAGCAATCGGCTGTTAACCGATCGGTCGGGGGTTCGAGTCCCTCCCGAGGAGCCATTATCCCGGATGGATGTCCGAGAGGCCGAAGGAGCACGATTGGAAATCGTGTAGGCGGGGATAACTCGTCTCGTGGGTTCAAATCCCACTCCATCCGCCATCATGGCCCGTTGGTGAAGAGGTTTAACACAGCAGCCTTTCACGCTGTCATTCAGGGGTTCGAATCCCCTACGGGTCACCATCTAAATGAAGTGGACCCTGCAAAGCAAACGTGATATGCTTAATAGCATACAGCGGCTTTGCGGGGTGACGTGGAGGCTTAGCTCAGCTGGGAGAGCATCTGCCTTACAAGCAGAGGGTCGGCGGTTCGATCCCGTCAGCCTCCACCATTACAGTAACATTGTAATCGTCGCGGGATGGAGCAGTCTGGTAGCTCGTCGGGCTCATAACCCGAAGGTCGCAGGTTCAAATCCTGCTCCCGCAACCAAATCTGGAGCTGTGGTGAAGCTGGAGTTCACGCCGGTCTGTCACACCGGAGGTCGCGGGTTCGAGTCCCGTCAGCTCCGCCATTTTCGTTACTCATCAGCGATGGCTCGGTAGCTCAGTTGGTAGAGCAGAGGACTGAAAATCCTCGTGTCGGCGGTTCGATTCCGTCCCGAGCCACCATATACAGGGGCATAGTTTAACGGTAGAACGAAGGTCTCCAAAACCTTTGGTGTGGGTTCGATTCCTACTGCCCCTGCCATTGCGTGGCGGTCGTGGCGAAGTGGCTAACGCATCGGATTGTGGCTCCGACATTCGTGGGTTCGATTCCCATCGATCGCCCCATTTTTAATCTCATATTGGGGCATAGCCAAGCGGTAAGGCAACGGACTTTGACTCCGTCATTCCTAGGTTCGAATCCTAGTGCCCCAGCCATTTATGCGGACGTAGCTCAATTGGTAGAGCGTCGCCTTGCCAAGGCGAAGGTCGCGGGTTCGAGACCCGTCGTCCGCTCCATTTGTCTCCTCGATAGGCTTTGGGCGGAACATGGTCAGCCCATGCCGAATATAAATAAAACAGAACATGGAGGCATAGCCAAGTGGTAAGGCACGGGTCTGCAAAACCCTTATTCCCCGGTTCGAATCCGGGTGCCTCCTCCATAAACGTGCCGGTATGGCGGAATTGGCAGACGCGCGCGACTCAAAATCGTGAGGGAAACCGTGGGGGTTCAAGTCCCTCTACCGGCACCATTACATAACGAAACAGCTCTTAAGATGCGAACCGTATCTTAAGAGCTTTTTTTGCGTGCAGCTGAAATGGAACCGTACAAAGCGCGATTTTTGTGATTCGCGTCACATTGCCGAATGTCCGACAGCGGTAAACTGTTAGACAGAAGCATCGCCATTACATTAGACGAGGAGGCCGGAACATGGGTCAGACATTCAACGGTTCCGAAACGATCGGTGACATTGTAGCCGGTTTTCCCGGCGCCAGCAATTTGTTGAGGGAATATCAGATCGATTTTTGTTGCGGCGGCAGCCGCACGTTATCCGCGGTGCTGGAGCAGCAACAGATTGACAAGAGCGCGTTTCTTGCACGTTTGAATCAAATGTTTCAGCAGGCACAGGAGAAACGGGGGCAGGATACAGACTGGCGGGAGGCGAGCCTATCCGATTTGATCGACCATATCGTACAAACCCATCATGCCTATTTGCTCAAAGAACTGCCGCTGCTCAGTGAATTTACTACCAAAATTCTTCGGGTGCACGGTCAGCTGCATCCGGAGTTGGCCCAACTTCACAAACTGTTCCATCAAATGAAGATGGAGCTGGAGCAGCACCTGATCACGGAAGAGGAAATGGTCTTTCCACTGATTCGTAAAGCTGAACAAACAGGCGCTGAAACAGACATCTCAAAGGCGGCACATACAATTGAGGAGTTGGAAGCCGACCACAGCGCTGTGGGCACACTGTTAAAAGAAATGAGGGCGGTCACGCAAGATTATCGGCTGCCTGAAGGGGCATGCCGGACGTATACCCTGACATTTCAGAAGCTCGAAGAACTGGAATCGGATTTGTTCGAACACATACACCTGGAAAACAATGTGTTATTTCCGCGTGTAAAACGGTAAGATTGCAGATATGGAGGAAAACGTTTGACAAGGCCCAGTGAACCTGGAGGGGGATCGGATGAAAAAGGGATATATACCCAACCAACATGGGGCCTGGGCGATGCTGCTTATTCCGTTTTTATTCGGCATGTTCGCGGCAAAGCCCGTTTGGCTGCATGTGCTGCTTTTTCTCGGCTGGTTTCTCGCCTACTTGTTCTCGTACGCTTTTCTGCAGTGGCTGCGGACGAAAAAGACCACGATCTACCGGAGACCGATGCAGGTATACGGCAGTTTGCTGATTCCAATCGGTTTCCTGCTGCTCGTATTGGACCCGGCACTGGCGCGGTTGGTTCCGTTTTTCATCCCGTTGTTTCTCGTCAATTGTTATTACGCCAGGCGCAATCAGGAAAGGGCCCTTCTCAACGACCTGGCCGCTGTCGTACAGTTCAGCCTGATGGTGTTTGTTGCGTATCAGGCGGGGGGAGGAACCGATTGGAGGCTTGCGGCTGAGCTGTTCGGATTCAGCATCCTGTATTTTACGGGAACGGTTTTTTACGTAAAGACGATGATTCGGGAAAAGCACAATGCGATGTATTACAGATTCTCTGTCATGTACCATCTTGCTCTACTCGTCGCAGGGGCGTTATGGTTCCCTCCCGGGTTGTTGGTGCCGCTGGCCGTTTTGGCTGTTCGGGCCGTCTGGTCACCGCACACGAAACTATCCGTCAAACAGACGGGCATACTTGAGATTGCCTATTCCGTGCTGATTGCCGGTACAGTGTTGGTCGTGTATGTGGCATAAAATGAGCCTTTCCTATGCGCAGGGCTGTTGTGGGGGGCTGGAATCGTGCCGCATATCTGCACCAGTTGCCAACCAGACTAAATCCTGCATGGATACGGTTTTGAGCGTTTCAAATGTGCACATAAAAAACGAAAGGAGCATCTTGTATGGAACAAATGCCTCACCATTGTGGCCACATGATGTCGGAAGGCCGAGCCCAGGTAGCACTGTGCGAACCGCTTGCCCAACTGAAACGCGAGCACGGACCGCTTCGGGAACAAATGGATGCGTTTGCCCGGGAGGCGGCTGAAATCGGCGCGGATCAGGAAACAACGGACTGGACCGCTCAGCTTGCAGCGCTGAAACAAAAAGTGGAAGCCTTTGTGAGAGAACTCGACCCTCATTCGGAACGGGAAGAAGGTGCGCTCTTTCCCCTCATGGCAAAATATATTGGCAGACAGATGGGGCCAATCGCCGTGATGGAATATGAACACGAGTTGGCCAAACAAAACTTGAAGAAATTCCTGGAGGCCGTGGAACAGTTGGAGGGGACGGCGGATGCCGGACGGGCGAAAGAGATTGCTTCCTATGCGCTTCAGGCCCATGCCGTCTTAACCGATCATTTCATGAAAGAAGAAAACGTGCTGTTTCCCATGGCGGAAAACATGTTGAACGCGGAAGAAAAAGCAGAACTCAGCCGTGCGGTTTGCCGTGATTCCATTTGACAAAGCAGGGCAAGTGCCATCCGGGAGTGCATTCCACATGCAGCCATAAGGAGGTCGGTTCAGCACTGTTGGTATCACCCATCCGAATGTAAGCGGCGGTTCAGCCATTGCTGCAGAACAATGGCGTGGTTGTGGACGGGATCTTTTGCGGCATAAACAAGCGTGACGTTTTTTTCAGACGCGAGTTCCCATATCCGATCGACGAGTCTGCACCGGGTCGGATCTTCTGACAATTCCAGTTCGTATCTTCGCGTAAATTCCGCAAATCGCTCCGGTTGATGACAGAACCACTTGCGCAATTCGGGACTCGGAGCGATTTCTTTCATCCATTCATCGAGGGACGCCTGCTCTTTTGAAATGCCGCGCGGCCAGAGCCGGTCGACCAGAATGCGTACGCCGTCTTCCGGAGAGGGCGGTTCGTAAATGCGTTTTAACCTTATAGTTGATCGGTTCGCTGCGTTCATCCGGCAATCAACTCGCACACAGTCAGCATGGTCAACAGTCAGCCTTCTTTCGTGAATTGTGTTGTAAAATGGCAATGTCTTTAGACCCGGCAAATTTCCTTCGGGCAGTTTTCACACTGGCACGTATCACGCAGGTAATCCAAGTCCTGGATGACAATATGTCCATCTTCGTAAGAAATGACACCCGCTTTTTTCAAATCCCCGAGGATGCGGTTCACGCTTTCCCGTGTCGTGCCGATCATATCCGCCAACTCCGAGTTGGTCAACTTTTTGGAAATGAGGATGCGCCCGCCTTGTTCGATTCCATATGTATTCCCCAAACGAATAAGCAGCGAACACAGAATTCCCAGTTTGCCGAACAACATCAAATCGCGCAATTTGGATTGCGTCAACCGATTCATCAGTCCGATCCACTTCATGAACTCTACGGCCAGATCGCCATGCTGCAGCAGCAACGCTTCCAAGTCTTGTTGCTGGATGATTCCGACGTCGGCATCCTCAAGAATTTCCGCGCCAAAAAAATGAACAGATTCGCGAAAAGGGTCCACTTGGCCGAAGAGATCTCCTGCCTGATGCGTGTAAATGACCAAGTGTTTGCCGTCATCAGTCGCTTTGGTAATGCGCACCCTTCCTTTATGGAGAAAGTACAGTTTGTCCGCCGGGTCCCCTTCCCAAAATAAATGCGATCCCGCAGGAAAATGGTTGTCGCACATGATTTCCTTCAGTTTGGCAAAATTCCCCTCTGAAAAGCAGGACGTATTCCGAATGCTCCCTGCGAGATCCGCTTTTATCATCGGTGGTTCCCTCCTGTTTCGATAATCCCGATTCACCATATATAAACGGAGCCGCATGTGGTGTGAACAGCATAACACGAAAGGACATAGCAAGACCACATGATGAGGAAATTTCGTGCAAAATACCCAACTCAGTATTCCCCCGTACGTGCTGGTTTGCTTTACGTTTTTCATCATAAAAAAAGGGAGGTGCCGCTATTGTGATCTTGGTCACATATCTGCAACCTTTTTTCAGCGTGTGACCAAGATCATTCGTGATGCGGAACTGCGGTGTTATTATGATGAGTGCAGGACAGGTCAGGACTGAAAGAGAAGAGGCGTCGAGCTTTATGGATAAATCAATTCATTTTGAGACGGTAGAGATTCGCCCGTTCATGATGGGAAGGGACGTGGTCTTCCTGGTTACCGGGGGGACGGCCCACATCGGGGCGTCAGCAACAGCATACGTCACCAATGATCAGGACGTACAAGTTGAGGTGTTGGCTCTGCCCGGCCATCGGGAAGGACCGCTCGCTGCCGAACTGGCAGAGACGGCATGCCGCACACTTGGCCGCACCGTCGCTGTATTGGCGGGGATCCATCTGGATCAACCGTCCCGCCAGGACATTGAAACAGTCGTTGCCGAAGCGAAAAGAAAAATGAGCCAGATGCTTGATCAATGGAACAACGGGCAGAAATGAGGCATGAAAATGACGGCGCATACGCCAACCGCCCGGTGTATGCCGCAAATCGGCGGATGAACGTAGCTGGGGAAAAAGCGGACTTCTTCGTACGGAGGAGTCCGCTTTTTGTCGATTTTTTGAAACCTGGTGTTTATCGGGCGTCCAACGCGGTGATATTGTGATTTTTTTCACATGAAAAGTGAACATGGAATGCTACATTGAGAAGCAACGGGATGAACAAAGCATAGCGCCGCACCTACAACAAGGGAGGTATATCATGGGCAAGAAAACGCCATTGTTTCAGAAACTGAGATACTTCTCCAAACGGGAACAATATTCTGAAGGCTGGAGTGAAATGTCCCCCGAGAACCGGGACTGGGAAGATATGTACCGCAGGCGGTGGCAGCACGACAAGGTCGTACGTTCGACCCATGGCGTGAATTGCACCGGTTCCTGCAGCTGGCAAATATTCGTCAAAGACGGCATTGTCACGTGGGAAACGCAACATACGGACTATCCCTCGACCGGTCCGGACATGCCGGATTTTGAACCGCGCGGATGTCCGAGGGGAGCCAGCTTCTCCTGGTATTTGTACAGCCCGCTGCGCGTCAAGTACCCCTACATACGAGGCGCGCTCCTCGACTTGTGGAAACAAGCGAAAAACAAAGAGAAAGACCCGGTGCGGGCATGGGCCAGCATTGTGGAAGATCCAAAGAAGGCGAAGCGCTATAAATCGGCCCGCGGAAAAGGCGGGTTTGTCCGCGTCTCCTGGGATGAGGTGACGGAAATCATCTCGGCGTCGATGATCCATACGATCAAAAAGTACGGACCGGATCGGATCATCGGGTTTTCGCCGATTCCGGCGATGTCCATGGTCAGCTATGCGGCTGGCTCCCGCTTCCTTTCGCTCATAGGTGCACCGCTGCTCAGCTTCTACGACTGGTACGCCGATTTGCCGCCGGCATCGCCGCAAATTTGGGGAGATCAGACGGATGTTCCGGAAAGCAGCGATTGGTTCAATTCCGGCTATATTCTCGTATGGGGGTCCAATCTGCCGATGACCCGGACGCCGGACGCCCATTTTCTGGCTGAGGCCCGCTATCGCGGCACGAAAGTCGTCTCCATCAGTCCCGATTATGCGGAGTTCGTCAAATTGGCCGATACGTGGATGTCGGTCAAGCCCGGGACGGACGGTGCGCTCGCCATGGCGATGGGGCACGTGATCCTGAAGGAATTTTATGTCGAGAATCAGACTGATTATTTTCTGCAGTATGCCAAACAATATACGGATTTCCCCAACCTGGTGCTGCTTACGGAAAACAACGGCGCGTATACGGCCGACCGTTTCCTGCTGGCGGAGGACCTGGGAGCTGCGGGAAACAACGTTCAATGGAAAACGGTGGTGTACGACGACAACAGCGGGTCTTTCGCCGTTCCCAACGGCAGCCTCGGTTTCCGCTGGGGCGAAGAGGGCCGATGGAATTTACGCATGGAAGACGCGAACGGAACCGCGATCGACCCGCGCATTTCCCTGCTGGGTGTCCATGATGAAGTGCTGACGATTCAGCTCCCGTATTTTGACGACGACGGCCGGCACGTGATGGAGCGAGCCGTACCGGTCAAGCGGATTGAACAGGGCGGCAAAACGCTGTTCGTGACGTCCGTCTGCGACCTCGTGCTGGCCAAGTACGGGATCGACCGGAACCTGGGGGACTCGTGCCCGAAGAGCTACGATGACGACCAACCGTTCACGCCGGCCTGGCAGGAGAAAATTACGGGCGTGGACCGCCATACTGTCGTGCAAATCGCCCGCGAGTTTGCGCAAAACGCGGTGGAGACGAAGGGCCGGTCGATGATTATTTTGGGCGCCGGGATTAACCATTGGTACAATTCCGACGTCATCTACCGGGCGATTATCAACCTCGTGCTGATGACCGGCTGTCAGGGCGTCAACGGCGGAGGCTGGGCGCACTATGTCGGTCAGGAAAAGCTGCGTCCCGCAGAAGGCTGGCAGACAATCGCCTTTGCCAGGGACTGGTCCTTGCCGCCGCGTCTGCAAAACGGGACGTCCTTTTTCTACTTCGCGACCGACCAATGGCGCTATGAAGATACTCAGATCGAGAATCTGGTGTCACCGCTGGCGGGGAAAGCCAGATACGAGCACAGCGCCGATTATAACGTGCTGGCAGTAAGGCTTGGTTGGCTGCCATCCTATCCGCAGTTCAGCCGCAATTCGCTGGAACTGTACCGGGATGCAGAGCGAGCGGGTGCCCGCACCAGGGAAGAGATCGCCGCTTATGTCGCCGAACAGCTGAAAAATCGAACCTTGAAGTTTTCCATCGAGAATCCGGATGACCCGGCTAATTTTCCGCGTGTCCTGTTTGTATGGAGAGCCAACCTGATTTCCAGTTCCGGCAAAGGGCACGAATATTTTCTCAAACATTTGCTGGGTACCTCAAACGGGCTGCTGAACGAGGACAACATCGGGCTGCGTCCCCAGGAAATCGAGTGGAAGGAGAATGCGCCGGAAGGCAAACTGGATTTGCTCGTCAACCTTGATTTCCGGATGGCTGGCACGGCGCTGTATTCGGACATCGTGCTGCCTGCCGCGACCTGGTATGAGAAGAGCGATTTGAGCAGCACCGACATGCATCCGTTTATTCATCCGTTCAATCCGGCCGTGTCCCCCCAATGGGAATCGCGTTCGGACTGGGAGACGTTCAAGGAACTGGCGCGCGCTTTTTCGACGATGGCCGCCCGGCAGTTCGACGGGCCGCAAAACGATATCGTCACCACGCCGCTCCTGCACGATTCGCCGGATGAACTGGCGCAGCCGTACGGGCTCGTGCGTGATTGGAGCAAGGGACAATGCGAGCCGGTTCCGGGGAAAACGATGCCGCACGTTCACGTCGTCGAGCGGGATTATGCGTCCGTGTACGAAAAAATGATCTCCCTCGGCCCGCTGGTAGAAAACAAACCGTTTGGCATAAAAGGCATTGTCTGGTCCGCGTCGGACGAATACGACCGATTAAAGCGCGTGCTTGGCGTCCGGAGAGGTAACGGGGTTGCGGCAGGATGTCCCGATTTGAGTACGGACCGGAATGTGGCCGAGGCCATTCTCACGCTTTCTTCGACTTCAAACGGAAAAATGGCGGTCAAGGCATGGGAAGCGCTGGAGAAGAAAACGGCGCTGCACCTGAAAGATTTGGCGGAAGAACGGGAGGAAGAATGTTTCACGTTTGAGGAGATCACCGCAAGGCCGAAAACGGTCATCACCTCCCCCGCGTTCAGCGGTTCGGAAAAAGGCGGACGCCGCTATTCGCCGTTCACCACCAATGTGGAGCGGCTTATTCCGTGGCGAACGTTAACCGGGAGACAGCAGTTTTACATCGACCATGAAATGCTGCGCGAATTCGGCGAGACATTGGCGACATTCAAGCCGACCCTCAAACATGCGCCGTTTCATCCAAACAGCAAGCGGCCGGTCAAGGACGGCAAGGAAATTGTCCTGAACTACCTGACGCCGCATAACAAATGGTCTGTTCACAGCATGTACTACGACGCGCTGCCGATGCTGACGCTGTTCCGCGGGGGGCCGACGATCTGGTTGAACCACGAGGATGCGGCCGAAACGCAGATCGCCGACAACGACTGGATCGAATGCTTCAACCGCAACGGCGTCGTCGTGGCCCGCGCCGTCGTGACACATCGCATTCCACGCGGGATGGCGTTCATGTACCATGCTCAGGACCGCCATATCCACGTTCCGGGAACGCCGATTACAGAGACCCGCGGCGGTACGCACAACAGCCCGACCCGCGTCCATGTCAAGCCGACGCATATGATCGGCGGTTACGCCCAACTCAGTTACGGGTTCAACTATTACGGACCAACAGGCAACCAACGGGATTTGAACGTCATCATCCGGAAATTGCAGGAGGTGGATTGGCTTGAACATTAAAGCGCAGGTCGGCATGGTGATGAATCTGGACAAATGCATCGGCTGCCACACGTGCAGCGTCACGTGCAAAAACACGTGGACAAACCGCTCCGGGGCGGAATACATGTACTGGAACAACGTGGAGACGAAGCCGGGCATCGGATATCCCAAACAGTGGGAAGATCAGGAACGGTACAACGGCGGATGGGAATTGAAGAACGGCAAGCTGGAACTGAAATCGGGAACACGGGCAGCGCGACTGCTGAACATTTTTCACAACCCCGACCAGCCGACCCTGGACGACTATTTCGAGCCGTGGACCTATGATTACGAAAAATTGACCGCCAGTCCCGAACAAAAGCATCAACCGGTGGCCAGGGCGAAATCGAAAGTGACCGGGAAATATATGGATTTGACATGGGGACCAAACTGGGAGGATGACCTGGCCGGAGTGAATGAGACAGGACGAGAGGACCCCAATCTGCGGGGGATCGAGGAATCGATCCTCATGGAGTTCGAGCAGGTGTTCATGATGTACCTGCCGCGAATCTGCGAGCACTGCATCAATCCGGCCTGCGTCTCGTCCTGCCCGTCCGGGGCGATGTACAAGCGGGAGGAGGACGGCATCGTTCTCGTCGACCAGAATGCCTGCAGAGCGTGGCGGTTCTGCGTATCGAGCTGCCCGTACAAAAAGGTGTACTTCAACTGGCAGACGAACAAGGCGGAAAAATGCACGCTGTGCTTCCCGCGGATTGAGGCCGGGATGCCGACGATCTGCTCGGAAACTTGCGTCGGCCGCATCCGCTATCTCGGCTTGATGTTCTACGACGCGGACAAAGTGAAGGAAGCCGCGTCGGTGGCGGATGAAAAAAATCTCTACAAATCCCAGTTGGGCATTTTCCTCGATCCGCACGACCCGGATGTGATCAGGGAAGCGCGGAGGGCAGGCATCCCGGAAGATTGGATTTTGGCGGCGCAAAGATCGCCGATCTATAAAATGGTCATGGACTGGGGCATCGCACTGCCGCTGCACCCGGAATACCGGACGCTGCCGATGGTGTGGTACGTGCCGCCGCTCAGCCCGATCATGAACCGAATCGAAGGGAAAGGAAGCGAACGCGATCCATACGATATTTTTCCGGCGATCGACGGGATGCGGATTCCGCTTGAATATTTGGCCAACCTGCTCACTGCAGGTGACGTCGAGGTGATTCGAAACGTTTTGCGCAAGATGGCGGTGATGCGCATGTATATGCGGAACCAGCAGACCCAGAGAGCGACTGATCCGGCACTGCTGAGCGAAATCGGGATGGATGAGCAGACCGTCGAGGATATGTATCGTCTGCTGGCAATCGCCAAGTACGATGACCGTTTTGTCATCCCGCCGGCGCATCGCGAACAGGTGGCCGATCTGTTCCATGAGCAGGGCGGATGCGGACTGAGTTTTGCTGGCGGTCCCGGCTCGTGCGGCGTATTTTGATTTGATTGGAGAGGAGACGGCTCGTATGGATATCGGAACATCACAGCGCGTGTGCGGCCTGCTGTCGCGGCTGCTGGAGTATCCGAGCAGCGAGTGGCGGCAGCATCTGCCTGCGGCCCGCGAGATGGCGGCAGAGATCGCGGCTGCCGACGCGGAGGCGGCCAGACACATCGAAGCATTCCTGAATGCAGCCGAATCGGCAGGCGAGATCGCATGGCAGGAGCAATATGTGCGCACCTTTGATTTCGGCAGAACGACGAATTTGTATCTGACGTATGAGCAGCACGGAGAGGAACGGGAGCGGGGCGCGGCGCTGCTGGCATGGAAGCGCCGCTACGCCGAAGCCGGCTTCATCCTGGAGGACGGCGAGCTGGCTGATTACTTGCCGCTTGTACTGGAGTTTGCGGCATCGGCATCCTGGTCGGCGGCGCAGGAGGTGCTGGCCTGGAGCCGGCCTGCGCTGCACTCGATCCGGCTTTCGCTGGCAGAAGCGGGGAGTCCGTATACAGGACTGTTTGAGCTGCTGCTGCAGATTGTCCCCGAGGCGCCTGCGGAGCTTGCAGCGGAACCGACGCTGACAGGGAGGGGAGACAATTGAGCAAGATGGAGCTGTTCGTATGGGGTGTCTTGCCCTATATCATTGCGGCGATCTTTATCACGGCGATCATCTGGCGTTATGTGACGGATCCGTTCGGCTGGACATCCAAGTCCAGCGAGGTGCTGGAGAAGCGGATTCTGCGATGGGGCAGCCTGTTTTTCCATTATGGCCTCATCGCCGTGTTCTGCGGCCACATCGCCGGATTGCTCGTTCCCGTCTCCGTGTACCGCTCTTTGGGGATCAGCGACGAGGCGTATCACCTGGTTGCGATCGTCGGCGGCTTGCCGGCGGGCATCATTACGTTCATCGGCGTGCTGATCCTGCTGTACCGCCGGTTCGCCGTCGCCCGCATCCGGCTGACGAGCAGCGCCGGCGACAAGATCGCGCTCGTGGTGCTGGCGATCGTCATTCTCAGCGGCCTCGCGGCAACGGCGGCAAATGCGGCAAGCCACTCCGGCTTTGATTACCGGACGACGATCAATCCATGGCTGCGCGGCTTGTTCGTCTTCCAACCGGACCCCGAACTGATGCGGACGGTGCCGCTTGGCTTCAAGATTCATATTTTGACCACGTTTGTGCTCTATCTCGTCATGCCGTTCACGCGCCTTGTACATGTGTTCAGCTTGCCGCTCGGGTATTTGCGGCGCAGCTACGTGCTGTATCGGCGCAGAGGTGAAGCGGGGGCCGAAGCCGCGCTTTATGACCGGTAGAACAGGAAGGAGGCCATGGAAAGATGGGGAGCAAGGGAGCTTATCAACTGCCGCTGCAGACGATCAGCCTCGTCGTTGGTTTCATGGTGTGGGTGATTTTGTCGTCACTGATGCCTTTCATTAAGGAAGAAATCGCATTGACCAGCGCCCAGCTGGCCTGGGTGACGGCTATACCGGTCTTGTTCGGGTCAGTCCTGCGCATTCCCGTCGGGTACTGGACGAACCGTTATGGGGCCCGCAAGCTGTTCATGATCAGCTTCGTGCTGCTGCTTGCCCCCGTGTACTGGATCAGCCGGGCTGATTCGTTTGCCGACCTCGTCATTGGCGGCATCCTGCTCGGGATCGGCGGCGCGGTGTTCTCGGTTGGTGTCACCTCGCTGCCCAAATACTTTCCCAAGGAACGGCACGGCTTCGTCAACGGCATCTACGGCATCGGCAATCTGGGAACGGCGATCTCGTCGTTTGGCGCACCGGTCGTCGCCAGCTATATTGGCTGGTCCAACACGGTGATGAGCTACGGTATTCTGCTGCTGGCAATGGCTGGCCTCAACTTCGTGCTTGGCGACCGGCAGGAGACGCCGGTCAAGACGCCGCTTGGCCAGCAGATCAAGGATGTCTCGCGCAATGAGAAGCTGTGGCTGCTCTGCCTGTTCTATTTCTTAACGTTCGGTTCGTTTGTCGCTTTTACCGTGTATTTGCCCAACTTTTTGGTGAGCCATTTTCAATTGACCAAAGTCGATGCGGGGATGAGGACAGCCGGATTTATCGTGCTGGCGACGGCGATGAGGCCGGTAGGGGGCTGGCTTGGTGACCGGTTCAATCCGTTCAAAATTCTCATGCTCGTCTTTGCCGGGATGACGGTGGCCGCCGTGCTGCTGTCGTTCTCGCCGTCGATGCATTTGTATACGGTCGGCTGCCTGACCGTGGCGTTGTGCGCGGGCATTGGCAACGGCACGATTTTCAAGCTGGTGCCGCTCTATTTCACCAAGCAGGCCGGGATCGCCAACGGGATGATCTCGGCGATGGGCGGGCTGGGAGGCTTTTTCCCGCCGCTGATCTTGACGACGCTGTACAGCATGACGGGGCATTATGCCATCGGGTTTATGGCGCTTTCGCAGGTGGCGCTGGCCAGTCTGATTCTGGTGATCTGGCTGTTTTATCAGGAAAAGCTGCACCTGGCGGCCAACATTCTGGAGAACACAGTGGAAGCGATTGTGGTGACCGATACTGACGGCATCATTCGTTCCGTCAATCCGGCGTTTACGGCTGTAACCGGCTACAGCGCGGAGGAAGCGATCGGGCGGAAGCCGAGCATCCTGAAATCGGGCAAGCAGGACAAAAGCTTCTACGAGGCGTTGTGGCGCTCCTTGCGGGAGAAAGGACACTGGCAGGGGCAAATTTGGAACAAGCGCAAAAACGGAGAGATCTATCTGGAGTGGCTGACCATCTCGGCCATCCGAAACGACGCCGGCGAAGTCAAATACTACGCGGGCATGTTCAGCGACATCGGCAAGGCAGGCGAACCGACCGGCAACACAGGATAGACCCGCGGTTCGGTGGATCACTGTGCAGGCCTTTCACCCCGTCTTCAGTCTGAAGCCCCGAAACCATCGCGTTTCGGGGCTTTTCTGGTCCTGGGCGGCCAGGAGCGTCTGGAGGCTACTTCAGCTCTTTTTGCCGCTTCAGCGCCTCCAGGTCCATAATTACGATGCGATTGCGCTCGAACTTCAACAGCGATTCCTTGCTGAACTGATTCAGCAGCCGATTGACGCTTTCCCGGGTGGTGCCGATCGAGCTGGCAATCTCCTGGTGAGTCATCGGCAGGTTGATCGTAATGCTGTTTCCGTTTACTTCTCCATGCTGTTCTGCGAGCTTCAGCAGGAATGACAGCACGCGATGTTTGACGTGCTGTCCGGACAGCGATTGCAGCTTTTCTTGCAGTTCCACGATTTTATCCCCCATGACGCGCATCATCTTGACGGCAATCGATGGAGTGTTCAGCATCAAGCGTTCGAACAAACGGACGGGAATCGCCACCAGATGCGTATCAATGATCGCTTCCGCCGTCGCCGGGTACGGATTCTGATTGAAAAAGCCGGTGTGCGGAAACATGTCCACAGGTTTTAACAATGAGACAATTTGCTCGTGCCCGTTTTCGTCCGTTTTAAAGGTTTTTACCAATCCTTCTTGGATAAAGTAGACGGCTTCCTTCTCGCTTCCTTCCGAAAAAATGACGGACTTTTTGGGAATAAAGCGGGATATCGCGATTTCTGCTACCCGTTCCATTTCTTGATCGCTCAGATCATGGAACATGGGGACCTGCCTGAGAAACGCGGACATCACTTGCTTTTGCATCGCATTCTTTCCTCCATCAGCGTTGTATTTCGGGCAGTAACACTCGCCTTATTCCGCACCCGCCTTATTCTATATTTTACCTGAAATGGGGATGTCCCGACCTAAAGGCACCCTGCAGAATTCTACAGAATCATGAACGTTTGCCGCCGGATATTTCGTCACCAGCGGCCGGATTCAAGCCGTTTGTTGCAAACTGTGAAAAAGTGTTGAACAGTTCGGGAGATGTGATGGGCCTCACGTTTCGGCGTTTTATTTTGCCTTAGGATAAAACTGTCGCCGGCGTATTTTGGGAAGAGGAGGGAGTGTATGTTGCCTCCAGGGAAAGAAAGGGATTATCACGTGAATCCGTTTATCGTCATCTGGGAAGTGACCCGCGCCTGCGCGTTGAAATGCCTGCACTGCAGGGCGGAAGCACAGTATAAGGCGGATCCGCGGCAGCTTACCTTCGAGGAAGGGATCAAGTTGATCGACGACATTGCCGAGATGGACAGTCCGCTCGTTGTGTTTACGGGCGGTGATCCGTTAATGCGTCCCGATCTGTTCGATCTCGCCCGATACGCCATCCAGGAAAAGAAGCTGTCCGTTTCGATGACGCCGAGCGCTACGCCAAAAGTGACGCGGGAGGCGATACGGAAAGCAAAGGAAGTGGGATTGTCGCGTTGGGCTTTCAGCCTGGACGGCTCGTGTGCGGACATTCACGATCACTTTCGCGGAACAAAGGGTTCCTACGAACGCACTATGAGGGGCATTCACTATTTAAAGGAACTGAACATTCCGATTCAGGTGAACACCACCGTGTCAACGTATAACCTGCACGATCTTGAGGCCATTGCAGAAAAAGTCAGGGACATGGACGCCGTGCTGTGGAGCGTCTTTTTCCTCGTGCCGACGGGGCGCGGGATGATACAAGACATGATCACGCCGGAACAACACGAAGAGGTGATGAAATGGCTCGTGCGTGTTCAACAAAGAATGCCGTACGGGGTAAAAACGACGGAAGCACCCCATTACCGGAGGGTGTTATTGCAGGAAACCGGCCGTCTCGGCATGGTTGCGGCCGAGGCCGGGACAAAACGGGAAGATGTGCTCGGCCGCGCCCCGAAAGGCGTGAATGACGGCGACGGCTTTGTGTTTATCAGCCATATCGGAGAGGTGTATCCGAGCGGATTTCTTCCGGTGGTATGCGGTAATGTCAGGGAACGTCCGCTCGCCGAAATTTACCGGCATTCACCGATCATGAAGCAATTGCGCGACAAGTCGCTGTTGAAAGGAAAGTGCGGCGTTTGCGAGTTTAAACAAGTTTGCGGCGGTTCGAGGGCCCGGGCCTATGCAGTCACCGGGGATTATTTGGCCAGCGACCCGTATTGCGCCTACGTGCCAAAAGGGTGGGATGCCTGTGAGCAAGACACGTGTGATGGAGGTGAATGAACATGCAATATAAAAAACTGTGGATTGTACTTGCGCTCGTGTTTGCCGCGTCTTTTGCGGTCCTTCTGTATTACGGCGGGGAAATTTATCAGGAGATGCCGCCTGTTCCGGACCGTGTCGTGACGAATACCGGAAAAGTCGTATTCACCGGAGACGATATCCGCGAAGGGCAAAACATATGGCAGCGCATGGGCGGCCAGGAGGTCGGCAGCATATGGGGACACGGGTCTTATGTGGCTCCGGACTGGACGGCGGACTGGCTGCATCGCGAACTGACGTGGATTCTCGACAAATGGGCGAACGACAGGTACCAAACGGATTACAGCAAGCTCTCCGATGTGCAGCAGGCGGAATTGAAAACATTGTTGAAACAGGAAATACGGACAAATACCTATCATCGCGAAACAAATGAAATCGTTGTTTCCGAAACGAGAGCGGAGGCGATCCGGGAGGTAAGCGCTTATTACGACAAAGTATTCGGCGACGACCCGGAGATGGCCAAATACCGCAAGCAAATCGCCATACCCGCCAATACGGTCGCCAGCGCTGAAGACCGCGCGAAACTGTCGGCGTTCTTCTTCTGGACGTCCTGGTCTGCGTCCACCAACCGCGAAGGGATGGACATCACCTACACGAACAACTGGCCGGGCGAGCCGTTGATCGACAATGTGCCGACGCGCTCTTCGCTGATTTGGTCGATCGTGAGCGTGATTTTGCTGATCGCCGGCGTGGGCGCATTGGCCTGGTATTTTGCGGTATTGCGAGGAAAAGAAGGGCATTCAGAAGCGACGGCTCCCGAAAAAGACCCGCTCATCGCGATTCAGCCGACACCGTCCATGAAAGCGACGTACAAATATTTCGGGGTCGTGACCGCACTGATCGTCGTGCAGGTGGGATTGGGCATCATTACTGCGCATTACGCGGTGGAAGGCGACGGCTTGTACGGCATTCCCCTCGCCGATTGGCTGCCTTACTCCGTCACGCGGACATGGCACCAGCAGCTGGCAGTCTTCTGGATTGCGACGGCGTGGCTTGCGACCGGTCTGTACATCGGACCGGCGATATCCGGATACGAACCGAAATACCAGCGTCTCGGCGTCAACTTTTTGTTCTTCTGTTTGTTGGTGATTGTCGTTGGCTCCATGGCCGGGGAATGGGCGGCCGTCAAAGGATATATCAGCAATCTGACCCACAATTTTTACTTCGGGCACCAGGGCTACGAATATGTCGATCTGGGAAGGGCATGGCAAATTTTCCTGACGGTCGGGTTGTTCCTGTGGTTTTATCTAATGGCGCGCTCGATTTGGCCGGCGCTGAAGAAAAAGAGTGAAAACCGCCATTTGCTGACCTTGTTTCTGCTTGCGTCGGTCGCCATTCCGGTGTTTTACATTCCCGGTTTGATGTGGGGACAACACACGCATCTGTCGATATCGACGTACTGGCGCTGGTGGATCGTCCACCTTTGGGTGGAAGGCTTTTTCGAGGTGTTCGCCGCGGTCGTCATTGCCTTCCTCTTCTTGCGGATGGGATTGGTTCGAGCGGCAACAACGACTGCATCTGTTCTCTTCTCGACGATCATCTTTCTCTTTGGGGGAATTATCGGCACGTTCCACCATCTGTATTTTTCCGGCACACCGGTAGGGGTATTGGCGTTTGGCGCAGTGTTCAGCGCTCTGGAAGTCGTTCCACTGCTGCTGATCGGCTTTGAAGCGTATGAAAATGTGAAGCACGGGAGAGCGAAGCCGTGGGTGGAGCGGTACAAATGGCCAATTGCCTTTTTTGTCGCCGTTTCGTTCTGGAACCTGCTGGGCGCCGGCATCTTCGGCTTCCTGATCAATCCGCCGATCGCCCTGTACTACATGCAGGGGCTGAATACGACACCGCTGCACGGCCATTCGGCGTTTTTCGGGGTGTACGGGATGCTCGGCATCGGGCTGATGCTGTTTTGCCTGCGCGGGTTGACCGGACAAAGACCATGGAAGACCAAATTGCTCCGCTTTTCGTTCTGGTCGCTAAACATCGGACTGCTCCTCATGGGCGTAACGAGCCTGCTGCCGGTGGGCATCCTGCAAACGCTGGCCAGCATGGAACACGGTATGTGGTACGCGCGTTCGGCTGAATTTCTGCAGCAAAATGTCATTCAAAACCTGGTGTGGTTCCGAGCCGTGGGCGATACGATATTCGCCTTGGGGATCGTCGGTCTGGCCTGGTTTGTCATCGGTTTGAAGACGGGAAAATCGTTCGTGTCTGATACGACTCACGCCGCTCAAGACAACAAGTCCATGCATATATAGCGAAACCGACTGGACGCGGCGGAATGGATAGCCGCCGGTCCAGTTCTGCGGTATGACACGATATGGAGGAGAAGATGAAGATCGAGCAAAAACACCGGCAAGACCGGTTTCGCAGACATGCCGTTCAGGTAAAGGAAGCGCAGAAGATGATCGAGCCGTATCTTGCTCCTCTGGATACAGAATTCGTTTGCCTTGAACAGGCTTACGGCAGGTATTTGGCGGAAGACATCGTTGCGGCACACCCGCTGCCGCATTTCCGCCGGTCCGGCATGGACGGATTTTCCGTTCGCACGGACGACATCCGGGACGCCTCATCTGAAAAGCCCGTTTGTCTGAAGGTGATCGAAAACGTTCCATGCGGTTTTGTTCCGCAAAAACGCTTGGAGCCGGGAACGGCTGCCAGGACGATGACCGGAGCGATGGTGTCAGAGGGGGCAGATGCGGTAATCCGGTTGGAAATGACGCGAGAATTTGAGATCGACGGGGAATCGTATCTTTCTGTAACGAGACCCATACAGCCGGGCGCCAATGTGTCGGAAGTCGGTTCGGAGCTGCATGAAGGAGCGGTGGTAGTAACGCGCGGACGTACCATTCGTTCCGGCGAAATGGCAATCCTGGCGGAATACGGGTATCACCAGGTGCAGGTGTTCCGCTCCCCTGTTGTCGCCATCTTTTCTACCGGTGCGGAATTGCTGCGAGTGGATAAGCCTGTACAACCGGGAAAAATTCGCAACAGCAATGCGCACATGCTGGCGGGATTGGTCAGACAAGCGGGAGGCGTGCCTCGATGGCTCGGGCAAATCGGCGATGACGTGGAGGAAGCCCGCATAAAGATGACGGAAGCTGTAAACACCGCAGACCTCGTGATCAGCACGGGCGGCGTATCCGTGGGCGATTATGATGTGTTAGCCGACCTGTTTCTTCAGTGGGAAGGGAAAACGTTATTCAACAAAGTGGCGATGAGGCCGGGAAGCCCGACTACTGCAGGCGTTCTTGACGGCAAAATCTGCATCGCCCTGTCTGGAAATCCGGGAGCGTGCTTTGTCGGCTTTCATCTGTTTGTACGGCCGGTGCTGCTGGGAATGCAGGGGTGCGGCGAAACACAATTGCCTGAATTTGCGGCCATACTGTCGGAGACGTACGCGAAAACCGATGCGTACACGCGGTATGTGAGAGGCCGGACTGTCGTTTCCGATGACGGTCACGTGTATGTAGAACCGGTTGGACAGGACAAATCCAGCGTCATGAGCTCGATTAAAGATTCCGATTGCCTGATTTGCATTCCTCCCGGGAAAGGTGGTGCGACAAAAGGCAGCCTGGTTACCGCCTTGCGCCTGCCGAACTGCTGAAACAGATGGACGATCAAAAACGGCGGCCATCACATCCGTGATGACTCGCCGTTTTTGTGCACTCAGTGCTCGCTTGCAAAAGCTACCGCCGCTGCGTCGGCTTCGCGATGCTCGAAGCGGAAGAGAAGATGCGCGAGTATTTACGCGGCAAGACGTTGGCGTGGTTGCATCAGGAGCTTGCTCATGTTTTGCCTGAACCTGTTCGCCAAGCGACGCGGGACTATTTTTCTGCAGGCAAACAAGCTTCCCGCAAATGAGGAGAGTGCTCCGTTTCACAACGAAGCATCGTACAGTTTCCTCGTGTATTCACATTTGTACCGAACCCGTTGGGATTACCAAATGAATCGGGCTTGTGGTAAGATGAAAAAGTCACAGGCAAGGCATGATCGACTGATGTGTTCCTACGATTATTTTTGCGAGATCGGATTTTGCACGCTGGAATCGGCGTGCTTTCTGTTTTCCTTCACAGAGCAGGTCAGTATGCCAGTGGCGGATTGACAACGAAAGGGTGTTGGGGATGCGTTACGGATTGCATGAACGGCCGCCTGTGGGCACAACCGTTTTGGCCTCCATGCAATGGCTGATTGTTACGGTTTCCAGCAGTGTCGCCATTCCGTTGGTGATCGGGGACGTGTACGGATTGCAGCCGGACGAAATCAGTCACTTGATGCAGCAGACCATGTTTTTCATCGGCTTGGCCTCTTTCCTGCAGACGTGGCTGGGTCACCGCTATCCGATGATGGATGGACCTGCTGGATTGTGGTGGGGCATCTTTGTCATATTGGCACAGATTGGTGCCAGTGTGGGAATGGGGCCGCGGCTGATCGGCCAATCGTTCCAGGTGGGGTTGATTCTGGCCGGCGGCTTGTTTTTGCTGTTGGGGATGCTGGGCTGGATCGGCAAAATCCAGCGCTGGTTTACGCCGCTCGTGTCCGGTACCTACATGATGCTGTTGGCGATTTCCTTGTGCAGCAGCATTGTGACCGGCATGCTGGGGATCGGCTACCGGCACGCGCAGGAAGTGCATCCCGGCATGGCCCTGGTGTCTGTCTTGATCGTCGCGCTGGTGCTCGTCTTTCTGCGCAGCAGGCGCTTGGCCAGCTACGCCGTGCTGTTGGGGATGGCGATCGGATGGGGACTGTACGCTGTGGTGGGCTGGACGGAACCGATCCGGCCCAGTGACGAGTGGGTGGTGCTGCCCACCCTGTTTTTCTGGGGAGAGCCCAAGTGGGATTGGGGGGTCATCCTGACCAGTCTGCTCACAGGGTTCGTCCTGCTGACCAATTTGGTCACCAGTTTGTCCGTCGTGGGCAAGGCAACCCAGTCGGAACCGACCATCCAGCAGTACAATCGGGGCGGCGTGTTTACCGGGGTGTCTCACATCCTGTCAGGATTGGCCGGGGTTGTCGGCATGATTCCGCTGTCGTTGGCGGCGGCCGTGATCCAGACGACGGGGATGGCGGCCCGATTGCCGTTCATGGCCGCGATGGCGGGGATGATGGTGATTGGCATGCTGCCAGCTGTCTCCCAGTTCCTGGCCGCCTTGCCGACGCCGGTCGCCTACGCCGGCATGTTTATCGCCTATACGCAGTTGCTTGGATTTGGCATCAAAGACCTGGCGTCAATCCGATTGGATGACCGGGCCATCACGATCGGCGGCAGTTCGCTCTTGGTGGGGATCGGCGTCATGTTTGTGCCGGCTTCGGCGTGGCAGCACCTTCCCCCGCTGGTGAGCTTTCTGTTTGGCAACGGGCTTTTGCTCGGCGTCGTGGTATGTCTGCTGTTGGAACACGTGGTATTTCCCCGGCCGGCGGATTCGGAGCCGGCGACAGAATTGCAAAAAGACGGCCGCTCTGCGTGACGGACCGTCTTTTTGTTTGGCATGTTGTCCCAGGAGAGGTTACGCAGTGACGAGATAGGAGAGCTGAGCCTCGCCACCGTTGATTTCCGTAAACATGCGGGCCGTCGCACCGAGTATTTCGTCCCGCTGTTTTGGCGACACGTGCTCGTGGAAAAAAATCACCTGCATCAGATTGCGGCTGTTGTCCGTGACGGACGTGCGCACCGAGTCGACGATCGGACTGCCGAATGCGCCCTGCTCATCTGCGAGCAGCAGTTTTCCCTCCATCTGCATGTCACGGCCGTTCAGCCCCTGGTAAGCGTCGGAGGCTTGTCCCAGACGGCAGACCACCGGAAAGTGCAGGTGATCTTCGTCGTAAATGCCGTACGGCAGGGCGTGCAGTACGGAGAAGAAGTTGTTGACGTCGACCGCGCCGTTGATCCAGAAAAACGGATGACCCTGCAGCAAGCGGCGAATCAGGGCTTCCGAGGAAGGACGGTAACGGGAGGGATCGATCCCCAGTCGCTTGAAGCAGGCTCGCCATTCACGCACGCCTTCGATCTCGGTCAGTTTGGCGAGATCCCGTTCCAAACGCAGCGATTCCACGAACAGATTGATGCGCCCCTGCAGCTTTTTGGGAGAGGGGCTTACGGTCACGCCGGCGTAGTGAATGACGCCCAGCGAAAGACGCGGCAGGCGTTCAACCACTGTGGAGTCCAAGCGTACCTTCATCGGTGTCACTCCTTGTCTCTCAACTGTTTTTTGGTAGTATAACAAAAACGGCGATGGAAGTATATCAAAGCGGTTTTTTGCGTCAATAGCGGATGCTTTTTGTTTTTTACAGCCGTACTGCGGGGCATATTCTTGCGGGCCCGGCAGCAAAAAATTTTGTGGAAGCGGCTGTCCTTCGGTACAATAAATAGTGAACAGGAGGGATTCCCCGACAATGCGTGAAGTAACCATTTATACCGACGGTGCCTGCTCCGGCAATCCGGGACCGGGCGGCTGGGGTGCCGTGCTGATATACGGCGAGCACAAAAAGGAAATGTCCGGTGCGGAAGCCAATACGACCAACAACCGGATGGAGCTCAAGGCGGCGATCGAGGCACTGTCCGCGCTGAAGGAGCCGTGCAAGGTCACCTTGTACAGCGACAGCGCCTACCTGGTTAACTGCTTTCAGCAGGGATGGTACAAGGGCTGGCAGCGCAACGGTTGGAAGAACAGCAAGAACCAGCCGGTGGAAAACCAGGACCTGTGGAAGGAACTGCTTCGTTTGATGGAAATACACCAGGTTCAGTACGTGAAAGTAAAAGGTCACGCGGACAACGTGTGGAACAACCGCTGTGACGAACTGGCGACGGGGGCGATCAAACAGCTGTGAGTGACCGGCAGTACTGGGAACAGACGAAGCAGGCGATTATTGCCTATGCCCGCGAGTTAGGAATAGACAAGATCGGGTTTGCCAGTGCCGATCCGTTTTTGACCCTGAAAGAGCGTTTGCTGGAGCATCGGGAAAAAGGCTACGAATCCGGGTTTGAGGAGCCAGATCTGGACAAGCGGACCGATCCTGGCCTCAGTCTGGATGGGGCGCGGTCGCTGATTGCCATCGCGCTGGCCTATCCTTCCAAGATGGATAACCCGCCCAAATCGGAACCGGGCGCGTATCGCGGCATCCTCTGCCGAGCGGCGTGGGGAACGGACTACCATCACGTCCTGCGCGAGAAATTGGACAAGCTGGCCGGATATATCTGTGAACTGGAGCCCGGCGCCCGGGTGGAATCGATGGTGGATACGGGTGCCTTGTCCGACCGTGCCGTAGCGGAGCGGGCCGGCTTGGGATGGGTAGGCAAAAACTGCGCGCTAATTACCCCGGAGTTTGGCTCATGGGTCTACCTGGGTGAACTGATCACCAACCTGCCGCTGCCGCCGGACGAGCCGGTGGAGGAAGGGTGCGGCGATTGCAATTTGTGTGTGGAAGCCTGCCCGACAGGGGCGCTGGTCCAGGGAGGGCAGCTCAACGCCCAGAAGTGCGTAGCTTTTTTAACACAGGTAAAAGATTTCATTCCCGACCAGTACAGGGCGAAGATCGGCAACCGGCTGTACGGCTGCGACACTTGTCAGATGGTTTGCCCCAAAAATCGCGGCAAGCACTTCGCCCATCACGCGGAATTCCGGCCCGATCCGGAAGTGGCCAAGCCGCTCTTGCGTCCGCTGCTTCACATGAGCAACAAGGAATTCAAGCAGACGTTCGGCGCTTCCTCTGCGGCATGGCGCGGAAAAAAGCCGATTCAGCGAAACGCCATTCTGGCACTGGCCCATTTTCACGACCGCTCCGCTGTTCCCGACTTGATCCGGCTGCTCGAAGAGGATCCCCGCCCCGTCATTCGGGGAACGGCCGCCTGGGCGTTGGGCAAGATCGGTGGCGAAGAGGCGGAAGCGGCGCTTGCGGCGGCCCGGGAGCGGGAGTCATCGCCGGAGGTGCTGGCCGAAGTGGAGAAAGGATTTGCCCTATTGCGCCAGCACGGTGCATCCGGAGCAGCCAAATCGCACGACGTGAGGAGCGGCAAGGGGGCACACGCGTAGAACCATTCACATAAAAAACGGGTAGGGAGGAACGATGGATGGCACAAGTATTGGGATACACCACCATGGACTCGCCGATTGGACCGCTTTTGATTGCTTCTACGAAAAACGGACTGTGCTTCATTGAATTTGGCGACGGGGAGCAGGCTCTGTCCAGCTTGCAGCGCTGGTGCCGCAAGACCTTCATGGGCGTCCCCATCAGCCGGGACGACCAGGGAAACCAGTCTGTCCGCGAGCAGTTGGAGGAGTATTTTGCCGGTACGCGGAAGACGTTTGACATCCCGCTGGATATGTACGGCACGCCGTTTCAAAAAGCGGTCTGGACCGAACTGACCCGCATTCCCTATGGCGAGACGCGTTCCTACAAGGAGATCGCGCTGTCCATCGGTGCAGCAAAAGCAGTCCGGGCCATCGGCGGGGCGAACAACCGCAATCCCATCCCCATCGTCGTTCCCTGCCATCGCGTCATCGGTTCCAACGGAGCGCTCGTCGGATACGGAGGCGGGCTCTCCATCAAGGCACACCTGCTGGCGTTGGAAGGCGCACATGCAGCGTCTCTCCATGCCGATTCACCAAAAGCTGTCCGGTAAACCGGGCAGCTCAGCGTGTAGACAAAGTTCGCGGCGCATGGGGATCGGGCCCGCTAGCTTGACGCCCGCCCAGCACAGAAGCGGATGAAGTTCGCTCCAAAACGAGACGCGGGCAGGGGACAAACATCTGGGTGTTTCGATGAAGTGAGACTTGTGTCCCCTGTTGATTCCCGCGTCTTCGTTTTTCCGCTGAGTCGGTCGTCAAAGGAGCTCGCTTGGCCCATCCCGCCATGCGATGCACATTGTCTTCCGCTTCGGTTGATGAATGGGCAGGCCTTTCGGCCTGGAAATCATTTTTTGTGGACGCTAACTCAATGAACCGTTTGTCTTCAGTCTGAGCTGTCCGGTAATCCGGGCAGCTTTTTTCATGCTCCCAGTCCTTCTGAACGGGCCCGAACTGTCATAAGCATCAGGGAGAGGCCGGCGCCGGAGCATGAACCCTGACGTGAGCGAACAGGCGCGGGCCAACGGGGAAAGGAGGAGGCGGATGGAAGATTGGCTGAACTTCCTGCAGAACTACTGTAATGCGGTACAACAATGCTGGGTGGACGGCCGATGGGAGCGCCTGCAGCCGTTGGGGGCTGTTCCCGATGCGGGGGCGCGGCAGCGGGAGCTGTGGATGCGGGAACAGGAACAGTATCTGGACAGGGGAGCGGAAATCACTGCTGTCCAGGGCGACGTGGTGCCGCTGTATTGGCTGGAGTCCAACGGGCGCGTACAAGTGGAATTTGCCTGGCACGTCCGGCAGCTGTACCGGCTGCACGGCACCGATCTTGTGAAAGAGACGCGCCGGCAGCAGCGGATGGCCGTCATCAGGCAGGGAACGGGATGGAAGCTGGATTGGATCGAGCCGAGCCCGGACGGGGAGATGAACACGGCCGTATTGAACGATTCGGATGCATGGCTGGAGATGAACGAGACTGAGGAAGGGGAGCCGCTGCCATCACTCGTTCACGGGTCAAAGGGGTACCGAGCGGATCAGGCGGTCGCCTATGCCGAGCAGTACTGGAACTCAGCCAATCCAGCATTCCCCCATTTTACCGACGACTGCACCAATTTCATCTCGCAATGTCTCTATGCGGGCGGCATCCCGATGCTGTTTTCCCGGGAAAAAGGGCGCGGCTGGTGGATGCGGCCGGGAAAATCGGCCAGTTGGAGCTACAGTTGGGCGGTGGCGCACAGCTTGTACCTGCTGCTGAAATCGGGCGGCCCGCCGATGCGTGCCGTGCAGAAGCGGTCGCCGGAGCAGCTGGTGCCAGGAGATGTGATCTGTTACGACTTTGACGGAGACGGACGGTTCCAGCACACCACGATCGTCGTGGCCAAGGACGCCAACCACATGCCATTGGTCAACGCCCATACGACCAACAGCCGGATGCGCTACTGGAACTATCGGGATTCGACGGCCTACACTCCAAATATCCGCTACGCGTTTTTTCACATTCAGGGCATGTGAGTCAACAGAGGCGGCCTCTATGGGAGGAACCGCCTCTTGCTGTCTGGATGCAGCCAACGTGAGCGTCGGGGTGAGAGCGGGGAGGGGGGCCTGTACCTCGGAAGGTGGTCATCTCCATGGGGGATTCGGTATAATATAGGATGTTTGAAAGTTCGGTTGACAAGGAGTTTGTTGACATGCCACTGCACATTGTCCTGCACGAGCCGCTCATTCCCGCCAACACGGGCAATATAGCCCGTTCCTGTGCGGCGACGGGGGCTCATCTGCATCTGATACATCCGCTGGGATTTTCCACGGACGACCGCTACCTGAAACGGGCCGGCCTTGATTACTGGCACGCGGTAAAGGTTCATCACTACGACAGCTTTGAGCACTTTGTCGAGGCACAGGGAGAGAATGCCGGCACCTTTTACTTCGTGGAAACGTGGGGAGAAAAGCTGTACACGGAGGTTTCCTTCCGCGACGGCGATTACATCATCCTCGGCAAAGAGACCACCGGTCTGCCGACCGAGCTGACTGATCGGTACCGGGAACAGACGATCCGCATTCCGATGAGCGGCGCCACCCGCTCCATCAATTTGTCCAACTGCGCCGCCATCGTCCTGTTTGAAGGGCTCAGGCAGTTGGGCTTCCCCGGGCTCTCGTAACGGACAAGCCGAACACGACCATCTTGCTCGATGCGGTGACGAAAAGGAGGCGGACCGGACAGCAGGAAGCACATCATCGCGCCGCCCAACCGTGCGACAAGAAAAAGGAGAACGATACGATGACGGTGACCACCATTTTGTTTGACCTGGACGGCACGCTGTTGGAGATGCAGACGGAGCCGTTTGTCAAAGGCTATCTGAAGGAGCTGGGCCGCTACGTCGGTGACCGCTATGACGCCGAAAAAATGCTCGCGCTGATCTGGGACGCGACCAAGGCGATGATTGCCAATCAGGAGCCGGACAAGACCAACGAGCAGGTGTTTGTCGAGTATTTCAGCAGACACGGCCAGTGGGACAAGGACGAACTGTGGCCGGTGTTTGACGCGTTTTACCGGGATGTTTTTCCCAAGCTTTCCCACATGACCTACCCGTCGCCGTGGGCGAAACGGATCGTGGCGGAAGCCAAGCGGCATGGATTCCGCGTCGCCGTCGCCACCAATCCGGTCTTTCCTCGCGCCGCCATTCATCACCGGCTGGCCTGGATCGAGCTGGCGCCGCATGACTTTGAGCTGGTCACGGTGTACGAGGAATCCCACTTCACCAAGCCCAATCCCGCCTACTTCGCCGAGATTTGCCAACAGCTCGGCGTGCAGCCGACAGAATGCGTAATGGTCGGCAACCACATGCAGGAAGACATGGTTGCCGGTACGCTGGGGATGAAGACGTTTCTGGTCACCAACTGGCTGGAAGACCGCGGCGAACCGCAGTATCCGGTCGATCAGCGGGGCACCTTGGAAGAACTCTACGCCGCCATTTCCCAACGGACAGGTGTGTTTGCCCGCTGAGACGGGGAATCACACGAATACAGCCGACCGTCACTGTGATGCAGCGACGGTCTTTTTTTGCCAAAAAACAAGCCGACACCCGCGAGTGCGAAGCAAAAAAAAGCAGGTTGCCCAATTCAGGCAGCCTGCTTTTTTTCCTGGGAGCGATGGCAAAAGGAAAGCCGACGATTCGGCCCGGTCCTACAGATTCCAGGTTTTGTCCTCGTTGTATCCCGCCGTGAGAATGAAGAACAGGAAAGCGGCAAAGACCAACCCTACGATAAACGTACCCATGTTGGACTGCTCCTTTCGTATTTCCAAACTACTCCCATTATAGCGTAGCTTGCCCTGTTTGCAAGAGAGTTACGCTTTGCCGTTTCTGTCATTTTCATGAATGTTTCGCCGGCTGACAGTGAACCGGGCAGGGCCAGTTTTGTCACGGGAGGGCTGAAACATGTGTTGTCATTGTGCATACACATATGAAAAGGATTGTGCATCCTGCTCCGATGGAACGGGACCATGCGCATGCGTGGCCCCAGTCGGACATATACATGAAAGTACACTGTTGTTCGCGAAGAGAGAGGGGCTTATGAAGGAGGAGAGACGAGCATGGACATTTTAAAGCGCATCGCCGAGCACAGGGCCCGTGAAGAAAAACTGATGTGGAGAGGCACATTTGCCGAATATTTGGAGATGGTACGGAAAAATCCGAAGATCGTCCAAACCGCACATGCGCGGGTCTACAACATGATTAAAGCAGCAGGAGTCGAAGAAAACGAAGACGGCACCCGCTCGTACAAGTTTTTTAGTCGGGAGATCTTCGGACTGGATCGGGCGATCGAGCGGCTGGTGGAAGAGTATTTTCACTCTGCTGCCCGCCGCCTGGATGTACGCAAACGGATTCTGCTCCTGATGGGACCCGTCAGCGGGGGGAAATCCACCATCGTGACGCTGCTGAAACGCGGATTGGAGGAGTACACCCGCACCGATGAGGGCGCTGTGTACGCGCTGGACGGCTGCCCGATGCACGAGGAACCGCTCCACCTGATCCCTCGCGAACTGCGGCCGGAGATTGAGGAAGAACTGGGAATCAAAATTGAAGGGGAACTGACCCCGTACAACCGCATGCGGCTGGAGACGGAATACGGCGGGCGCATTGAGGATTTTCCCGTTCGCCGTATCCTCTTTTCCGAAGCCGATCGCGTCGGCATCGGCACGTTCAGTCCGTCCGACCCGAAATCTCAGGACATCGCGGACCTGACCGGGAGTATCGACTTTTCCACGATCACCAAATACGGCTCCGAGTCGGACCCGCGGGCATACCGCTTTGACGGGGAGCTGAACAAGGCGAACCGCGGCTTGATGGAATTCCAGGAAATGCTGAAATGCGACGAAAAGTTTCTCTGGCACCTGCTCTCGCTTACCCAGGAGGGCAACTTCAAGGCCGGCCGTTTCGCCCTGATTTCCGCAGACGAACTGATTATCGCCCACACCAACGAGGCGGAGTACAAGGCGTTTATCGCCAACAAGAAAAACGAGGCGCTGCAGTCGCGGATCATCGTCATGCCGATTCCGTACAACCTGCGCGTCAGCGACGAGGAAAAGATCTACGCCAAGCTGATCAAGCAGTCTGATCTCGGCCACGTCCATATCGCGCCGCACGCGCTCCGGGCCGCCGCCATCTTTTCCATCCTCACGCGGCTGAAGGAGTCGAAAAAACAGGGCGCTGATCTGCTGAAAAAGATGCGCCTGTACGACGGAGAGTCGGTGGAAGGATTCAAAGGCTCCGATCTGGAGGAATTGCGGAACGAATATCCGGACGAAGGGATGTCCGGGATCGACCCGCGCTATGTGATCAACCGGATCTCCAGCGCATTGATTCGCCGGGACACGGAATGCATCAACGCGCTTGACATCCTGCGTGCGCTGAAGGACGGGTTTGACCAACACCCCTCCATCACCAAGGAACAACGTGAGAAATATCTCAACTTCATTTCCATGGCCCGCAAGGAGTACGATGAACTGGCCAAAAAGGAAGTGCAGAAAGCGTTTGTCTACAGCTACGAAGAATCGGCGAAAACGCTCATGGACAACTACCTGGACAATGTGGAAGCGTATTGCAATATGAATAAAATAAGGGACCCCGTTACCGGCGAAGAGATGGACCCGGATGAGCGCCTGATGCGCTCCATTGAGGAGCAGATCGGCATCTCAGAAAACGCCAAGCGGGCGTTCCGCGAAGAAATCCTGATTCGCATTTCGGCTTACGCACGCAAAGGGAAGCGTTTTGACTACAGCACGCACGATCGCTTGCGGGAAGCGATTGAGAAGAAGCTGTTCGCCGATTTGAAAGATGTGGTAAAAATTACCACCTCCAACAAAACACCGGACGAACACCAGTTGAAAAAAATCAACGAGGTGACCAGACGGCTGATCGATGAACACCGCTACTGCCCTGTGTGCGCCAATGAGCTTCTCCGGTATGTCGGCAGTCTGCTGAACAGATAACGTGCTCGCGGGGCACCCGGAGCTGGCTTGCCAGGGAAGCCCATTCGCCGAAGATGCGCCAGCAGGAGGGGGGAGTCTGTATGGAAGATTCGTCACCGTTCGTCGTCTCCCGGGAAGACTGGTCGCTGCACCGCAAAGGATACCAGGATCAGAACCGGCATCAGGAAAAAGTGAAGGAAGCGATCAAGAAAAACCTGCCCGATCTGGTCAGTGAGGAAAACATCATCATGTCCAACGGGCGGGAAGTGATCAAAATCCCGATCCGTTCCCTGGATGAGTACCGGCTCCGTTTTAACTTTCACAAGGGAAAGCACGGCGGTCAGGGCAAAGGAGACAGCAAAGTGGGCGACGTCATCGCCAAAGACGGGGACGCTGCCCAGGGCCCTGGCAAGGGACAGGGAGCGGGCGATCTGCCGGGTGTCGATTATTTTGAAGCGGAGATTACTGTCGAAGAGCTGGAAGAGATGCTGTTTGCCGAGTTGGAGCTGCCCAACCTCCAGCAAAAGGACGAGGACAGGATCATCGTGGAGGAGACGCGTTTCAACGACGTCCGCAAAAAAGGGTTGATGGGCAACATCGACAAAAGACGGACGCTGCTCGCCGCCATCCGCCGCAATGCCCTGGCCGGTTACAACGACCTGGAGTTGGGCATCAGCGACGATGACCTGCGCTTCAAGACGTGGGAGGAGATCGTCAAGCCGCATTCCAACGCCGTCATCATCGCCATGATGGACACTTCCGGCTCGATGGGCGTGTTTGAAAAGTACATCGCCCGCAGCTTTTTCTTCTGGATGGTGCGTTTTCTTCGCACCAAGTACGAAAAGGTGGAAATGGTCTTTATCGCTCATCATACCGAAGCCAAGGAAGTGCCGGAGGAGGTCTTTTTTTCAAAAGGAGAGAGCGGCGGCACGATCTGCTCCTCCGCCTACAAGAAGGCATTGGAGATCATCGACAGCCGCTATCCTTCGTCCCAGTACAACATCTATCCCTTCCACTTCTCAGACGGCGACAATCTGACGTCCGACAACGAGCGATGCGTCAAGCTGGTCAAGGAATTGATGGAACGCTGCAACATGTTTGGATATGGAGAAGTGAATCAGTACAACCGGCACTCTACCCTGATGTCCGCCTTCCGGCACATCAAAGATCCGAAGTTCATGCACTGTGTGATCCGGGAAAAGGGGGAAGTGTACAAAGCGCTCAAGACGTTTTTCGGGAAAAAGGAAGTCAGTACGGGATGAGTGCAGAGGAAACCGGACGGGTACCGTCCGGTTTTTTGCGTCTGTTCCTCCGGTGCGGCTACAGCACGGCCAGCACTCCGTTCCACAGATCGATGCGGGCACGAAGCGACTGCACGGCCGTTCGTTCCGCCTCCGCCTGTTTTTCCGGGGAGTCTTCACACAAGGCGGTCAGCAGCTTTTCCGCCAGCGGGCCGTGTTCGTCCCCGTCCAGTTCGATGTGCCGCTGCAGGTAGTAGTTCAGCCGTTTGGTCGACTGGCCGTTTCGGTTCAGTTCGTCGACCAGCACCTGAAACATGTCCGGGATGATGTCTTCCCGTCCGAAGAAGAAGGCAGCGCATACTTCGTGGGTTCCGCCGTTTTTCGCCAGGTCCAGGGTATGGCGGACAAAGCGAAAGACGGAATCCGGAACTTCCGCGGCCTTGAGCGCTGCAAGCAGGTCTTGTCCGGCCTGCAGTTCGGCCAAAAAGCGATTGATGGGACCGGTATCCGCGCCGCATTCGTTCATCGCTTCCACGTATAATTCGAAATGGCTGGCATAGCCGCCTTGACCGTCTTCATCGGTCTCCTCGCCCAGCACAATCTCGTTGATAAAACGGGCGTACTGGCTGTGTCGGGACGGCATCCAGGGAACCTCCGTGCAGGTCAGGTCCCGCTGCAGCCGTTTCAACAGGCTCATAAAGTCCCATACAGCAAACACGTGGTGCTGCATGAAGATACGGACGCGCTCGGGCGTGTTGATCTCCCGGTACACGGGGTGTTTCAACAGTTCTTCGCGAATCGTGCGGATGTTGTTCATCAGCTTTGGTTCCTTTCCTTGAGCGATGGCCCCTCGCAGGGTCGTTTTTGCTATGGTACAGATTTTATTATGGCACAGACAGTTGACCGGCGTCCGTGACAGCTGTGTGTCATGTTCGGGAGGGCTGGGAAAAACCTGTCTGCCCGGCTCCAGGCGCTTTGGAAATGGGTACCGCATACACAACGGGCCGCTCTTCCTCGGCAGCTCATGCGTTTGCGACCAATGCGACGAGGGACAAGTCTACAAAAAAACGGCCTAATAGCGAGATTTATGGAAGAGTATGGAGAAAACGAATTGTAATGTGGGAAATATCCTCATTTTTAGTGAAAGTCGGGAAAAATCGCTGAAATCCACGGTTGCCAGGAAGTTATCATAATTTTACCATATGAATTGTTAGCACTCACACCAATCGAGTGCTAACAGTAGTGGTGCGACAAGCGTGAAGAACACAGGCTTCAGCCGGTTCGACGCCGCACGTTACCGTTGTCTTTCCAGAACCCATACGGCACATCGCTGTTAGTTCCTGAGTGCTGTGTAACAAAAAAGAAGATTGTTCATAAATGGAAATTTTTTATTTCTCATTTTTCCAAATGAAGGTAAAAGATTTCGTTTATGTGCAAGCTTCTTTTTTATTTTCTCAAAAAAGGGAGGATGATGACTCGTGAAGGCATTGCTGTTGGCGGGTGGTTTGGGCACCCGGCTGAGACCGCTGACGGAAAATCTGGCAAAACCAATGGCTTTGGTGGGAAACCGCCCGTGGCTGGAGCATCTCATCGTTCACCTCAAACAGCAGGGAATCGTCGATTTTGTGATTGCCGTCAAGCATTATCCGGAAATGATTCAACGGTACTTTGGCGACGGACAGGCGTGGGGCGTCAACATCGAATACGCCGTGGAAAAAAAACTGTTGGGCACGGCAGGGGCGATCAAAAACGCGGAAACACTGCTGAGCGACCGTTTTTTGGCGGTCAATGCGGACATCGTTCACCAGGTCTCGCTGCTCCCGCTGCTGGACTTCCACGTGAAGCACAAGGGAGGCGTCACGATCGGGCTGACCGAGGTGGATGACCCGTCGCAGTTCGGCGTGGTGGAACAGCGTGACACCGGGGAAATTATCCGCTTCGTGGAAAAGCCGGACAAGGAGTCGGCGCCGTCCAACCGGATTAACGCCGGTATCTACGTGATGGAAAAAGAGGTGCTGAAGTGGATACCGCAGGGACGGGAAGTTTCGATCGAACGGGAGACGTTCCCGCTGCTGATCGAACGGAACGTGGGGGTCTACGGCACGTTGATCGACGGCTACTGGATGGATCTGGGGACGAAAAACCGTTACCGGCAGGTGCACTGGGACCTCTTGGACCGCAAGCTGTCCCTGCCGCTGCGAGAAAAAGAACACGGCACGGGCATCCTGATCGGGGAGGAGAGCGAGGTCGCCCAAGGCGTGCTGATCGTGCCGCCGGTGCTGATCGGCCGGCGGGTAAAAATCGGCGAGCGGAGCGTGATTGGACCGTATGCGGTGATCGGCGACGGCTGCGAACTGGGCAAGGGCGTCCGCTGCTCGGAAACGATCATGTGGAACGGCTGCAAGGTGCGTGACGCGGCCCAGTTGAAAAACTGCATCATTGGATACGGATTGGAGCTGGAAGCCAGCCACATATTGCATGAAGCGGTGATGAACCGGACAGCGGGAGGAGGACAAGGATGATCCAGGTGGCTTACATGAGCACGTACGTTCCGAAAAGGTGCGGACTGGCGACGTATACCCATCACCTGCGGCATTACGTGAAACAGGCGAACCTGTGGAACGCAGCGGACCCGGTGATCGTGATGACCGACGGGGATGAACAGGAGTACGGGAACGATCAGGCGCTGTGGCCGCTTGCCAAACACGACAGGGAGGCGTATCGGGCGATGGCGCAGAGAGTGAACGCGAGCGGCGTGTCGGTCGTCTCCCTGCAGCATGAGTTTGGCATTTTTGGCGGGGAAGCAGGGGCGTATGTGCTGGACTTTGTACGCGAGCTGAAAAAACCGCTGGTCACGACCTTCCACACCGTGTTTGCCTCGCCTAAGGAACCGTACCGGTCGATTCAGCGGGAGATTGCCGAACGGAGCGATCGGATCGTCGTAATGAATCGCCGGGCCGTCGGCTATCTGCGGCAGTCGTTCGGGATTCCGGAAGCGAAAATCGCGTTTATCCCGCACGGCACCCCCGTCCCCGACCCGCAGCAGCGGGAGGCTGTTCGGCAGCGGTTGAACTGGGCGGATAAAAAAGTCGTGATGACGTTTGGCCTGCTCAGCCGCGGAAAAGGGTTGGAACTGATTTTGGAGGCGCTGCCGCAAGCGGTCAAGGATGTCCCCAACCTGCTCTACGCGGTGGTCGGCCAAACCCATCCGGAAGTGAAGAAACGGGAAGGAGAAGCGTACCGGGAGGAGCTGATGGAGCTGATCCGGCGAAACCGCCTGGAACGCCATGTGGTGATGATCGACCGGTACGTGGACGAAGCGGAACTGGTCCAATTTCTGACGGCGTGCGATTTGTACGTCACCCCTTACCCGGGAATGGAGCAGATCACCAGCGGCACGCTGGCCTATGCCGTCGGGCTGGGACGTCCGGTGTTGAGCACGCCGTACAGCTATGCCCAGGATTTGCTGGAGGGCTGCGACGAGCTGCTGATTCCGTATGGCGAGCCCGACCGGTGGGCGGAAAAAATCGCGTCGCTCTTGCGTGACGACAGCCTGAGGCGGGACTGGGAGGCAAAGATCGGCCGCGTCGGCTCCGCCATGCACTGGCCGCAGATCGGCAAGCGCTGCGCTTCCCTGTTTGCCACCCTCTCCAAACAGTCCGGCAGCACGTTTGAACAGACGGAGGGGACACCCGTTGCGGCCCTTTCCCGTTAGCTTTCGACACCTGGAGAGAATGACCGATGACACCGGACTGTTGGAGCACTGTCTCGGAAACATCCCGCGCCGCCGGGAGGGCTATACAACCGATGACAACGCCAGAGCGCTGTGGGCGTGTGCCGTTTGGCGGCAGCATGCGAACCGGACAGGCGACCGCGATTTGCTGGCGACCCTTGACCGCCTGATCGACCGCTATCTCGGGTTTCTTCTGTGGGTTCAGCAGGAGGATGGCAGCTTTCACAACAACATCGGCTACGACCGCAGGCCGGAACCGGAGAAGCCGTCCGACGACTGTCTCGGACGTGCGCTGTGGGCGTGCGCGGTCGCATCGGCGTCGCTTCCCGACAGCGGCCGGCGGTTTGTCGCCTCCCAACTGCTTGCCAAAGGGCTGCCGCGGGCGACGGCGATGAAGTTTCCGCGCGGATGGGCCTTCGCGCTGGCAGCGTGCAGCTTTTTGGCCAGGAACGGCAGCGGCTCTGCCGATTCTGCCGCCTGCATGGAGCTGATCGAGCTGTTTGAAGAACGGCTGATCCGGCTGTACCGGGAGGCGTCCGGAGATGGTTGGCATTGGTTCGAGCCGGTGATGACCTACGGAAACGGCGTACTGCCGTGGGCGCTGTTTTCCGCCTACCGCGTGACGAAGCGGGAGGAGACGCTGGAAATAGCCAAAGAGAGTCTCCATTTTCTGATCGCCAAGATGACCGGACAAAACGGCGTGATTCGCCCCATCGGCAACCGGGGCTGGTGCACGCCGCAGTCCCGCAGCGACTGGGATCAGCAGCCGTTGGAAGTAATGAAACTGGCGCTCGCTTCGGCGGAAGCCCATGCGGTACTGGCTGATCCTATGTACTGGCAAACAGTGGAAAAATGCCGGGCGTGGTTTTACGGCGGCAACGATGGAGCCGTGCCGATGGCAGATGCGGCGGAAGGCAGCTGCTGCGACGGACTGACACCAAACGGAGCCAATCTGAATCGGGGAGCGGAATCGACCCTGTCCTACTTGCTGACGGAAGCGATTTATCACAATGCGGTGACTGGAGGTTGATGCATATGGACGTTACGGCTGCACACGGCATTCACATCCCGTCCCACGTTTTCCGGGAGTACGACATCAGGGGCAGAGCCGGGAAAGAGATTCATCCGGCGTTTGCCTGGCTCCTGGGGAGAGCGTTTGGCCGAAAGCTGAAGGCGGCCGGGCTGGACAAGGCGGTCGTGGGGAGGGATAACCGGAAATCCTCGCCGGAGCTGCAAACCGCTCTGATGGCCGGGCTTCTTCGCTCGGACATCCGCGTCGTCGATATCGGTGAGGTGACGACACCGATGTTTTACTACAGCCTGGAGCATCTGGACATTCCTTCCGGGCTGATCGTGACGGCAAGCCACAACCCCGGTGACGAGAACGGCTTTAAAATTGCCATGGACAAGACCACCATCTACGGCGAGGCGATTCAGGACCTGTACAACACCATGCGCGCGCTGCTCGCCGAGGAAGGCGTGCCGCACCAACCTTTCTCCCTACAGGAAGGAGTGGAGCGGGTGGACATCGAACAGCCCTATCTGGCGATGCTCAGGGAAAAAATTGTCCTTGGACCGCGCAAAGTGAAGGTGGTGGCGGACTGCGGCAACGGCACCCCCTCGCCGTTCGTGCCGAAAGCGCTGGTCCAGTGGGGCTGCGAAGTGGTTCCGCTCTACTGTGAATCCGATCCCAATTTCCCTCATCATCATCCCGATCCGGTCGACCCGAAAAACCTGCAGGACTTGATTCGCAAGGTGCGCGAAGAAAAAGCCGACCTCGGGGTGGCCTTCGACGGCGATGGCGACCGCCTGGGCGTCGTCGACGAGCAGGGCAATGTCCTGTGGGGCGATCAGCTGATGATTTTGTTCTGGCGGGAGATCCTGCCGAAACATCCCGGATGCCAGGCGCTGGTGGAAGTAAAATGCTCGCGGGCACTGGTGGAAGAAATCGAGAAGCTGGGCGGAGTGCCCGTGTTCCACCGCACCGGCCATTCTCATATCAAAGCCTCGATGAAACGGCTGAACGTGCCGTTTACCGGTGAAATGTCCGGCCACATCTTCTTCAAGGACGAGTATTTCGGCTTTGACGACGCGCTCTACGCGGCGGGGCGGCTGCTTCGCATCTTGACCAACAGCGACAAGCCGCTGTCAGCGTTGTTTGCCGACATTCCCCGCTACCACGCCACGCCGGAGACGAGAGTCCCCTGCGAGGAAAGCAAAAAGCGGACCATCCTGGACAAGGTCAAACAGTATTTCCGGCCCGAGCGCGAGATTATTGACGTGGACGGCGCGAGGGTGATCTTCCCGAACGGCTGGGGACTGATCCGCGCCTCCAACACGCAGCCGATTTTGGTCCTGCGGGCGGAGGCGGAATCGGCGGAAGGGCTGGCCGAGATCAAACGGGAGATCGAGAAGTCTCTTGCGTTTGCCGATTCCGCGCTGACGGTGGACTGGTAACCTCGAAACAGCGGACTCGTGTACCCGTACCATCTTGTCGTGATTCGCTGGTAGTGCCTGTTTGCATACTGAGATCAACCGGGGTGAGTGAGGAAAATGAACGCGTATCCGTTACTGTTTTCACCGATGTATCATCAACGGATTTGGGGCGGCAATCGCCTGCGTACATTATTCGGCTATCCCATTCCCAGTGAGCAGACGGGTGAGGCGTGGGTCATATCCGATCACCCGAAAGGCAGAACCACGATCAGAAACGGCGTCTATCGCGGAAAGACGATCAGCGAACTGCTGGCGGAACAGCCCGATTGGTTTGCGCCGAAGCGTCCGGACCGCTTTCCGCTGTTGGTGAAACTGTTGGACGCCAACGACTCGTTATCCGTACAGGTACATCCCGACGACCGCTTTGCCCATGTCCATGAGAACGGCGAACTGGGAAAGGCGGAATGCTGGTACGTCGTGCACGCCGAACCTGGAGCAGAAATCGTGTACGGCCATACCGCCAGGACGCGGGAGGAACTGGCGGAGATGGTGAAGGCCAGCCGCTGGGACGACCTGTTGGTGCGAGTCCCGGTGCGGACCGGCGACTTCTTCTACATTCCGCACGGCACGCTCCACGCGCTGGGCAAAGGCATTGTCGTCCTGGAAATTCAGCAAAACTCAGACGCCACATACCGCGCCTACGACTACGACCGCGTCGACCAGTCCGGACGGAAGCGCGAACTGCACATCGACAAGGTGCTGCAGGTAACCAATGTGCCGAACAAGCCGGCACAGATCCGGGCAAAGACAGCAGGCAGCCGCTTCCTGCAGGTGAACCACTACCTGGACAGCCCGTTTTTCACGGTAGAAAAATGGACGCTGCACGGCTCGCGCGAAGAAGAGTCCGGGGACCGGTTCTCCCTCGTGTCCGTTCTCGCCGGATCAGCCCTGCTGGAATGGAGCGGCGGTGAGCTTACGGTGAAAAAAGGGGATCACCTGCTGTTACCGAGAACATTGGGCAGGTACAGACTGGCGGGCGACATGGAAGCGATAGTCTCCTTCCCGCCGGGACAGGCGGCCACGCTGCGAAAAGCGGGCTGAACGCGTCAGATGGCGCGAGCGATGCAAAGACCCTGGCAAAGGGTCTTTTTCATTTTTTTCTGGCAGCCCACGATATTCCTTGCGCATCTGGGTTCACTACCTCATGGGCACAACCATAAGCTGGGGTATACATCATCTTTACACATGTGGAGGAGATTCTCATGCATGGTTATCCGATAGCTTTTCCCCGCTACTGGCCCAGGCTCGTACAGCAGCCGGGATTTAGCGAACCGCGCGATCGGGCGCTGGCCGCCGATATCTTGCGGGCCACCCAACGTGAAGAGCGGGCCATCAATTATTTCAGCAGGCTGATAGAGCTGGCCCCCAACGACAGCATCCGGACGGTTTTGAACATCATCCGCGACGAGCGGATCAAGCATTCCCAGCGATTCGCGACAATCTACCGACAGTTGACCGGACGGGCGCCGCAAGTGAGGCGGGAAGAAGTGCCGGCACCGGAATCATTTGCCCGGGGATTGGAATTTGCCATCCGGGACGAGCTGGCCGCCGCCGATCTGTACCGGGACATTGCCGATCGGGCGGTGACGCTCGCGATCAGAAGGGGGTTCACCCGAGCAGCAGAAGACGAGCTGCGGCAATCCAATGTGCTGATGAACATGCTGGCACAGTTGGGAGCGTCGTAGATGGCTGGCGGAGGCCAGCTGAAAACGGGCGGCCTGTCTTTGCGGGCCGCCCGTGATCGTGTTCAGAAATTGTTGAGATCGAATGCCTATGATAATAGAATGTGCGGCTTGTGTCGGATTCGGGTTGAAAAAGCGAGGTGTGAAACTCTGAAAGCCGTATTGGTTGACGATGAACCTCTGGCTTTGTACCACCTGGAAACACTGCTGCGGGAATGCGGAGGTCTGGAAATCGTCGGGCGATATCAAAATCCCCGCCGCGCTTTGGATGAGCTTTCGCAGGTAAAGCCCGACGTCATCTTTCTCGATGTGGAGATGCCCGAGTTGAACGGCATCGAAACGGCGGAACAGGTGCTCAGACTCTCGCCTGAAACGGATCTTGTCTTTGTAACGGCCTATGATGAGTACGCGGTCAAGGCGTTTGAGCTCAACGCACTGGACTACGTGCTAAAACCGGTTCAGCGCGACCGCCTGATCAAAACGGTGCAGCGGCTGATTGACAGGCGGTATGAGACGCACGTCGTTTCGCTCGCAGGACAAGCCATCATGATCCGCTGCTTTCAGTCCCTGCAGATCGAGATTCCGCCGCGCGGACCGGAACCCATCCGCTGGCGGACGGCCAAAGCGCAGGAACTGTTTGCGTACCTGGTTCATCGGCGGGGCCAGCCCGTTCGCAAAGATGCGCTGCTGGAATTGTTCTGGCCGGATGCGGACCACAAAAAAGGTTTTGCCCGGCTGTACACAACCATCTACCAGATCAGAAAAACATTGAAAGAGCTCAACGTCGGCATTCACATCAGCAACTGCGACGACGGCTATCTGCTGGACATGAAACACGTCAGGGTGGATGTGGATGAATGGGAGCGCGGCATAAGGATGTGGTCCCCCGTTACGCGGGAAAGACTGTCCGAACACTTGCGCTTGCTTGAATTGTACCGCGGAGATTACCTGGACGACTACGACTACATATGGGCGGAAAGCGAGCGGCAGCGGCTGCGGACGCACTGGTTTTACCACGCGAATCATGTAGCCGGCTATCTGGAGTCTGTTGGCGAATACGCCCGAGCGCTGGCCGTCTATCACCGCATCCAGCGCTTTCACCCGCATGTGGAAGAGACGTACGTAAAGCTGATGAAGCTGTATGACAGACTAGGCGACCGCAATGCCGTGGTGAGAGAGTACATGAACCTGAACAGGATGTTGAGCGAAGAGTACGGCGTCGCCCCCCACAAGGCCGTTCGGGAGTGGTATCTGCGTTGGAAGAAAACGCAAAGCAGGTAGTCTCTTCTCGGCCCCGGATTGGCTCGAAAGTCATGTGCGTCATGTCATGCTTTGCGAGCGGCGAAATATGGTAAGAAGGAGGGAATATACTAGTGCGGCACCAGGACAGAAGAAATGGGGAGTACCAGTGAAAACGACCATGATTGTCGATGACACGGCGTTGACCAGGGGATTCCTTCGCGACATGCTCGAATCGCTCGGGCTGAAGGTGGTGGTGGAGACGGAGTCGGGAGAGGAGGCGGTCAAACAATTTATGCTGTTCCGTCCCGACCTGGTCGCCGTGGATGTATCTACACCCGCCATGGACGAATTGGCGGTGGTGAAAAAGATCAGGAAAATCGACGGAAAGGCCAAGATCATCGTCTGTTCAGCCGTTGTGCAGCGGGATGCCATCATGCGGACGATCGACGCGGGCGCGTCCGACTTTCTGGCCAAACCGCTGCAGAAAGACCGGGTGGCATGGGCCATTCAACACCTCAAAGAAATCGGATAACAGATAGGAGAAAAGTACCGAGCAGAGCCGGCAAGCCGCGAACGGTTTCGGGAACCACGCACAAGTGATCGCCCGACAGCGAGCGGATGAAAAGCCTCCGCGCGAAAAAACTCGATAATCATACGTGGCAAGATGGTTGATCGCCATAGTATAATAGTCCTATTCATTGGCTATGTATGGAAATTTTCCTCGTCCCGACCGCCCTGTATTCACCTCATACCTGCTTAACGCCCGTTGAAATATCAAAGCAGACCAACAGCCGGCAGACTAGGCGCATCTGCAGCGGCAGCAGTCGGAGACGAGGCGTCTGCGGCCTGCGTGAGCAGACACGACAGCACAAGCAGGAATGCAACGAATGAATCAAATGATCTAGGTTTTCGTACTTGTTCAAGGTCTTATGTCCCAAAGCGGATGGGAATTCCGAATAAAACGAACGTAATTGTCAATTGTTGTCGATTGTCTATTGGAGGTGTCTGTGCGTGAACGTTCTCGTAACGGGAGGATATGGCTTCATCGGGTCCTCGGTGGTCGAACGTTTTCACAAAGAGGGTCATCGGGTGTACATTATCGACAACCTGTCTACGGGCAGGCGGGAACGCGTGACCGTCCCCCACAAAGCGTACATCTACAGCGTGGATGACCGGGCCTGCGAAGAAGTATTTCGCAGCGTGGGATTCGACGTCGTGGTTCACCTGGCGGCCCATACGAGCGTCATGGACTCACTGGAACGCCCCTGCCACGATGCGGAGGCGAACATCCTCGGGCTGCTCAACATGCTGAATTGCGCGCGGCTGCACGGCGTCAAAAAGTTTATTTTCGCTTCGTCCGCGGCCGTCTACGGCGATACCGCCCAGCTTCCGATCCGTGAAGAGACAGCCTGCCATCCGCTGTCGCCCTACGGGATGAACAAGCGGCTGGGAGAGATGTACTGCGAGAAATGGCAGGAGTTGTACAAGCTCGATACCTTGTGCCTGCGCTTCTCCAACGTATACGGCCCCCGTCAGAGCAGCTCAGGGGAAGGGAGCGTCATTTCCGCCTTTCTGAACCAGGCACGGGAAGGCAAACCGCTGTATGTCTTTGGCGACGGAACGCAGACGCGCGATTTCATCTACGTCGACGATGTGGCCGATGCCATTTACCGCGGCGCCACGAGCAATGTGACGGGCATCTACAACGTGTCGACGGGCGTGGAAACCAGTGTGAACGAGCTGATCGAGCTGGTCCGAACGCTGGTTCCGATAAATGATGTCCAGTACCTCGACAGCAGGCCGGGCGAGATCACCCGCTCCTTGCTGGACAACAGCCGGCTGAAGCACGACCTGGACTGGGTGCCGCTCTATTCGCTGCAGGAGGGGATTGCCAAAACCTACGAATGGATGCTGCGGCAGGAGGCGGTTGCGGCCCGTGAAGAGGCAGCACCCGCAAGAGAGACGCCCAGATGGTGGCGGATCGTCCGGCCGTATGTGGAAAACGGGCTGGCCTTTGCCGCAGTCGTCCTGCTGTCCCGCGACCAGAGCGGTCTTTTATACGAATATGGCATTGATTTTCGGCTGTTGTACATTCTGCTGATCGGGCTGCTCTACGGCTCGCGCCAGTCGTTTCTCTCCGCTGCGGCGGTGATCAGCCTGTATGTGGCCGACAACCTGGCCAACGGGCGCGCCTGGGGCTCGCTGTTGTTTGACCCGGAAACGCTGTTTGTCGCCGCAGTCTACCTGTTTTTCGGCCTGTCGGTCGGGTTTGTGCGGGACAAATACAAAAAAGAGCTGGCGTTTGCCAAAAACGAGCTGGCGGTGGAAGCGCAGCGGTATAAGCTGCTGATGGACGTGTACAAGGACACGCGCAGCGTCAAGGAGTCCCTGCAGCGACAGGTGCTGACCAACAGGGACAGCCTGGGCCGCATCCATGCGCTCGTGACCGAACTGGAGAGCCTGGAGCCGGAACAGGTGGTCAGCGCAGCGGTGAATGTGATGGAAGACCTGATGGAGTCCAGGAAAATCTCGATCTATGCCGTATCGGCGACCGGCTACTTGCGGCTGCTGTTGCAGTCCAACGACGACGAACTGCGCGCCCCCCGTTCGCTGCACCTGAGAGACGTGCCGGAACTCTCCGAGGTCGTTACGTCGCAGCGCTTGTGGGTGAACAAAAATCTGGTGCCGGAGCTGCCGATGCTGGCAGCGCCGGTGGTTCACCAGGGAGAGACGGTCGCGCTGGTCTGCGTGCACGAGCAGGGGTTTGAACAGTTTACCCTGTACCACGAAAACCTGTTTCGGATTGCCGTAGACATGATTTCCCGCTCGCTCTCCCGTGCCTTTATCTACGTGGCCGCCACGCGCAGCGAACGCTTCGTGGAGGAGACCCCGATTTTGCAGGAGGGAGCCTTTTTGGAAGTGTTGCGCAGCAAACAGGCGGCCAAGAAACGGTACCAGGCCGCGTACACCTTGCTGCACGTGGAAACCTCCGAAAACGGCTTCAAGGAAACGGCTGCGCGTCTTGCCCACCTGCTGCGCGACACGGATTATATCGGGCTGTTGCGGGGACAGCTGGTGCTGCTCCTGTCCAACTCCGGGCCGGAAGAGGCCGGGGCGGCAATGGAGCGGCTGCAAAAATACGGCGTGGCAACGCGCCTGGTGAGCGAGGATACGGTCTATGCTTAACGGAGCAATTGCGGCTTATTACGTGCTGACGGCGGTGTATCTGGTGATCCTGTTTCGCCGCCGGGAACCGATGCGCGGCGGCAGGGCAGCGCTGGCCTGCCTGCTCCCGTTTGCCGGGTTGCCGCTGGTGTTGGTCGCCAGCAGGGCGGGGGCCAAGAGTGCGTCCGCCAATCCGGACCGATTCGCCGACGTGGTGGGACTGAAGGCGGATTCGGGAGGCGTCCTGGTCAAAGTGGATCTGGAGAAGGAGACGTCGATTGTGCCGATTGAAGAGGCACTGGTGCTCAATGATCACACCACCCGCCGCCGGATCGTGATGGACGCTCTCAAGGAGGAAACGCTGGACCTCGTCAGCTACCTCGCCAAGGCCGCCCGTAACGATGACAGTGAAACCGCCCACTACGCCGTCACCGCCATTGTGGAAATGAAACGGGGGATGATGGCCGAACTGCAGCGGTGGTCGGTCGAACGGGAGCGTTCCCCTGATGATCCGACCGTGTTGGCCGGGTATGCCAACGCGTTGAAGCGGTATATCGGCAGCGGGCTGATGGATGCCGAGATGGAGCGCACCTACCGCCTGCAGCAGGCGGATGTACTGGAGCGTTTGATCCGACGTGAGGACTGCGGGGAAGAGGCGTTTGCCGACAAGGTGGAATGCGAACTTCTCCTGCGCCGCTACGACAGGGCAGAAGCAGCCTGCGAGCGGTTTCTCCAGGCTTATCCGCAATCGGAGATGGCTTATTACACGGCGCTGAAACTGTATTACTCGCTGCGGGCCGTCATGAAGTTTCACGAGACGCTGAACAGGCTGAAAGAATCGTCCATCACCGTGTCGTATCCGACTTTGCAGATTATCCGGTACTGGAGCAGGGATTTCGTATGATAATCAGGACAAAATCGCTCAGACGCATGATTGTGCTGCTCGTCTTCGTACTCCTGCTGACGCTGTTGATGCAGATGTCCCGTTCAACGCTGGTGATGCGCTGGAATGGGTTCAACGACGGACTTAGTGCCAAGGCCGCGGCCCGCAACGCGCTGACGCCTGCGGAGCTGGCCCGCATCGATCAGGAACGGCTGGTCATCCTGGCAGACCCGAATGACGCGATGAGCCAAAAGGTGGCGTATCAGGCGGAACAACTCCTGATCGGGATGAAAAAGCAGTTTGAGCGGTTGCCTGTGGGAAGCGCCGTGCCTGTTCCAGCGCCCGATGGCGTGATTGTGACCGTGTCCGATTTGACGCGGCTTGCCGGATCGGAATGGCTGAACGGCTACGTGGCGCGGGGCGGCCGCGTATTGCTGGCGATCGAGCCGGACAACAACGAGGCGTTTTCCGCCATGTACCGCCGGCTGGATATCGTTGAGATCGGCACGTACGTGGATACCAGCGAGATTCACCTCCACACCAACGTGCTGCTCGGGTTTGCCGACAGCGTGTTTCGCGATCCCGGCCTGCAGAATCACGTGCTGCGCGTCAAGCTGGGACAGCGCAGCCGCGTTCACGTCTCGGCGGGGGAACATGTGCCGCTGTTGTGGGAGGCGCCGTATGAAAAGGGAGCCTACATTGTGTTCAACAGCGTGCTGCTGCAGGAGAAGATCAACCGCGGACTGTTTGCGGGCGCCATCGGCGTGCTGCTGCCCGACCTGATCTATCCGGTGCTCAACGCCAAACTGATGTTTCTCGACGACTTTCCCGCCCCGTTCCCCCAGGGAACCCATCCCATCATCGACCGGGACTACCGGATGGATTTGCCGCAATTTTTCAAGAAAGTGTGGTGGCCGGACATGATCCGGCTGGCGCGCAGGCACGATCTGAAGTACACAGGGGCGCTCATCGTCACTTACAGCGACCGGGTTACCCCGCCGTTTGACTGGGAGAACGAAGCGGACGTCTCCAGCCTGGTGATGTACGGGCGCGAACTGCTGAAGGAAGGGGGAGAAATCGGCATCCACGGCTACAACCATCAGTCGCTGACCACCATTCCGCGGTTGTCGCGGGCGTTTGGCTACAACGTGTGGTCGAGCCAGCAGGAGATGAAGGACTCGCTTCGCTCCTTGCGGCAGTACGTCGAGTCTGTCTTTCCCCACTACCCGCTGCGTACCTACGTGCCGCCGTCCAACGCACTGGATGGTGCGGGGCGGCAGGTGCTGAAACAGGCGTTGCCCGACCTTGACAACATCTCGTCCCTCTACATCGAAGACCACCAGGATATCTCCTATGTGCAGGAATACAAACTGGCTCCCGACGGCTTGGTGGAGCTGCCGCGCGTGACGTCCGGGCACTTGATCGATGAGTACGACCGCTGGGCGATGGCCAACGCAGTCACCGCTCATGGCATCTTTTCCCACTTTGTTCACCCGGACGACGTGATTGATGAGGAACGGGGCGGCAAAGAAAGCTGGCGCGATCTGTACACGCGCCTGGATGAGTTCCTGGAACTGGTGCAGGACAAATACGGTTGGCTGCGGCCCATGACCTCGGCAGAGGCGAGCGCTGAGGCAAGGCGTACGCTAGTGAGCCAGCCTGTGTTTGAACGGCGTCCAGATGGCCTAACCGGCTACATCAACGGCTTTTCCGGCCCGCAGTACTTTCTGCTGCGGACCGACCGAAACATCGTGCGCACGAAGCAGTGCGAAGTGCGGCGCATCGATCAGGGCGCATTTCTGGTGCGCGCCGATCAAGAAATCTTTTCAATTGATTGGACGGATAAACCATGAAAATTTGTATTGTTGCGGAAGGTTCCTATCCGTATGTGACCGGCGGGGTGTCCAGTTGGATTCATGACCTGATCAACTCCATGCCCCAGCACGAGTTTGTCATATTTGCCATCGGAGCGGAGGAGCGAAACAGGGGGAGATTCTCCTACCGGCCGCCCGACAATGTATGCGAGGTTCGTGAAGTGTTTCTCGACACCTTTTTGCAGGAAGAAGGCCGCTGGGGCCGCCGGATTGAACTGAGCGGCAAAGAACGGGACGCCTTGCAGGGGCTGATTGTCGGCGAGCGGGATACCGACTGGGAGACACTGTTTCAGCTGCTGTGCGGCGGGCGCTGGGATGCGTCCACGGAATTTTTGATGAGCCAGGATTACTTTGATCTGTTGAGCGATGTGGCACGACAGCGGTACGAGCAGCTTCCGTTTCGGGAGTTGTTCTGGACGGTCCGTTCCATGCTGCTGCCGCTGATGCAGCTGCTTCGCCACCCGCTTCCCGAGGCGGACCTGTACCACGCCGTCTCGACCGGGTACGCCGGTGTCATCGCCAGTCTGGGCAAGCACCGCTACGGCCGTCCGATGCTTTTGACCGAGCACGGCATCTATTCCCGCGAGCGGGAGGAGGAGATCATCAAGGCGGACTGGGTCAAAGGGTATTTCAAAGACTTGTGGATTCGCTATTTTTACGGTCTGGCCCGCTGCGCCTACCAGTATGCCGACCAGGTGGTGACGCTGTTCAACCGAAACCGGGAGATCGAGATCGAGCTGGGCTGCCCTGAGTCAAAAATCGCGATTATCCCCAACGGCATCAAGGCGGACGAATACGTCGACCTGCCGCGAAAAACGGCGGACGACCCGGCCGTTCACATCGGTGCCATCGTGCGAGTGGTGCCGATCAAGGACATCCGGACGATGATCCAGAGCTTCGCTGTGGTCAAGCGGGAAGTGCCGCAAGCCAGGTTTAGCATCATGGGGCCGTACGACGAGGACCCGGACTACTACCGCGAATGCGTGGAACTGGCGGAAATGCTGGGCGTGCGGGATCTCACATTCACGGGCAGCGTCGACGTCAAGACTCGCATCGGCAAGCTGGACGTGGTCGTGCTTACCAGCATCAGCGAAGGGCAGCCGCTGGCCGTTCTGGAAGCGATGGCGGCGGCCAAACCGGTCGTGGCGACCGACGTCGGAAGCTGTCGGGAACTGCTCTACGGCAGCGAGGCGGGCGGGGTGGAAGGCCGCGCCGGGCTGGTCGTGCCGGTGCTGGACGACAAAGAGATTGCCCGCGCCATCATCACCTTGTGCAATAGCGAATCGCTGCGCCGGGAAATGGGAGAAAACGGACGGCGCCGCGTCCTGTCGGCGTATACCCACGAGCAGTTCATTTCCCGTTACGAATCGCTGTACGCCTCGCTCGGAAAGGAGGAGAAGACATGGCAGGTATCGGCTTCCAGCTAAAGCGGCTGTTTGACCGTGAAGGCCTGTTTGGCCGCGTGCAGGCCATCTCGTACGCTTCGCTGGTGACGGTGGGGCCGATTCTGAGCTGTATGGCGGCGGTCGCGGCCGTCCATTGGCTGCTCGTCACAGAAATGGCGCCGTATCGGGCCCGGCTGCTGTTTCAGGCGGGAACAGCGTACGTCTTTGCCTTTTCGTTTATCGTCGCGGCTCCGTTCTCCATGCTGTTTACCCGGCTTGCGTCCGACCAGCTCTACGATAAACGCTACGACGAACTGCTGCCGACGTTTTATAGAAGCCTGCAGCTGGCGCTGGGCAGCGCTGCGGTGCCCGCTGCGGCTTTTCTCCTGCTGGCGCCGCTGGAGCTGGCGGAGAAGCTGGTGTTGGTTGTGATGTACATGGAGCTGATTGTCATCTGGATGGGCGTGGTGTACGTGTCGGCGATGAAAGCGTACCGCCGGATTGCCGGGGCATTTTTCGCAGGCATGCTGCTGGCGATGATTGCGGTCTGGCTGTACGTTCGTCTGGAAGGGGAGCATCTGGCAGCGTGGGGGCTGTTTGCCGGATTGGCCGGCGGATTTTTTGTCACGGCATCGGTACTGCTGTGGGAGATTGAGCGTTTCTTTCGCACACCCAAGCCGCTGTATCCGAATGGATTGGTCTCGTATCTGCGCCAGTATCCCTCCCTGTTGGCGATCGGCCTGTTCACCGCCTTCTCGATGTATGCGCATCAGTTTGCCCAGTGGGTGTTTCACGGCGAGTGGCTGGAGGGGACGTTTCTGCTTGCTCCGGAATACGATGTGGCCGTCTACTACGCCGTCCTCTCCGTGCTGCCGACGCTGGTCTGGTTCGTGGTGTCGGTGGAGACGGCATTTTACCCGAAGTATCGCCAGTATTACGACGCGATTCTTGGACAGGGAAGCATTATCGAGATCGACCGCGCCCGCCGCGAGATGGAACAGGTGCTGATCGGCGAGATGGCCAAGCTGATGGGGATTCAACTCGTCTTTTCGCTGGTGGCTGTAGCCTGCGGCATCCTGTATCTGCCCTACATCGGTTTTACCGCCCAACAGGTGGATACCTTCAACATTTTGGTTATGTCCTTTTACACGTACATCATGACCAGTGTTTCGCTGTTGCTGTTGCTCTACTTTGATGATCGAAAGGGAGCGCTGGCGCTCTCGGCGATCTTTTTGGCGGCCAACATAGCAGCTGCCTGGGCCCTGCGCGACATCGAATACCAGGGGCTGTCCCTGTTTGCCGCCTCGTTTCCCGTCCTCATCGCCACTCTGAGCAGGCTGATATACCGGCTGCGCCGGCTGCACTACGCGACGTTCAGCGCACAGCCGCTGGCATCGCGGGAGCAAGACCGGATGCGCGGCAGGGCAGGGTGACAATGGAGGAGGAAAAAATGGAATGAAACAGATATGGAGAAGCGGGTGGCTGGCTGTCTTGCTGGCGATAAGCGTCGCAGCTGGCGGTTGTGCGCCGGACGCAGATGTCAGCCAGCCGCAGGTGGAGGGGCCGGTCGTGCCGCCTGCCGTGGAGTACGCGCCCAAATTGCAGGAAAATCGGCTGGTCTACGATAAGGATCAGCCGGGAAGCGTCGTACACCTGTACATTACCGTGACGGATGACAACCTCAGCGCCGAGCGGCCGATGACCTGGGCGGAGTTGAACCGCATCGCCAACGAGAACGACAACACGGTCGAGCGAAAACTGAACGTCATCGTGCAGGAAGGGACGGATCAGGGACCACAAAAGGGGATGTTTGGTTACGGAACGAACGAGCCCAACGCTTCCATCACCCTTCGGGGCAAGTCGTCGATCAAGGCGATGCAGAAGTCGTACAAGATCAGGCTCTTTGACAATGCCGGCTACTGGCGGGATCAGCGGACCATCAACCTGAACAAGCACGTGTACGATTTTTCCCGGCTGCGCAACAAACTGAGCTTTGACTACTTCAAGCAGCTGCCGGACATCACCAGCCTGCGCACCCAGTTCGTTCACCTGCATGTCAGGGATCTCACCAGCGGGCGGGCGCAGGCGCCGTTTGAGGATTACGGCCTGTACACCCAGATTGAACAGCCCAACAAGTCGTTTCTCCGGACGCACGGGCTGGACCCCTACGGCCATCTGTACAAGGCTACCAACTTTGAGTTTTTCCGCTATCCCGACAAGTTGAAAATGGCGGACGATCCCACGTACGACAAACAGGCTTTCGAGTCCGTCCTGGAAATCAACGGTTCCAATGACCATGCCAAACTGCTGCGCATGCTGGATGATGTGAATGACATGACCAAGGATTTCGACGAAGTCTTTGACCGCCATTTCGACCGCGACAACTTCCTGACCTGGATGGCGGCCAACATCCTGATGGACAATGTTGACACGATGACACAAAACTTTTTCCTCTATTCTCCGCTGAACGCGGAAAAATGGTATTTCCTCCCATGGGATTACGACGCGGCGTTTGATTTTTACGGCAGCCCGGCCGGTAATCCCAATGAGCGCGCATTGTGGGAGCGGGGGATTCATAACTATTGGGGCAGCGTGCTGGCCAACCGGTTTTTTAAAAATCCGCAAAACGTCGAGCAGCTTGTGGCCAAAGTGCGCCAACTTCGCACCATCATCAATCCGGAAAACTCGCGGCGCATGATCGAGACGTACAAACCGGTCGTGTCCGCTTTCGTCAGACGCGAACCGGACATCCGCTACCTGCCGGGGCGGGTGGAGTTGTACGAGCAGGAGCTGGAGCGGATCATCCAAATGCCCGTGAAGAATGAGCAGGCATTCATCGCCAGCTTGCAGGCACCGATGCCGTATTATCTGGCAGATGTGGAGCAGGCGAACGGAACGCTGACGTTTCGCTGGGGGATGTCGTACGACCTGCAGGGCGATGAGCTGACCTACCGCTTCCAGTTGGCGAAAGAGCCGTCGTTTGCCCGCCCGTTGGTGGATCGCGATGGTTTGAAGGGAACCTCGCTCGTGCTGAACGGCATCGGCAAGGGCCGTTACTTTTGGCGAGTCACGGTGAAGGACGCGAAGGGGCACGTGATGACGGCCTTTGACAAGTTCTTTGACGAGAACGGCAACGTCTATAACGGCGTCCGCGACTTTTACGTGAAATGACGGGAGGGGAGCCTGTGCGTGCATGGAAACGGAAACACGCTGCGTCATGAACTGAAGTACTATATTCATCCGCACGATTACGTCGGGTTGCGCAACCGGCTGCGGGCGCTCCTTCCCTTGGACCGCCATTCCGTAAACGACGAAGGCTACCACATCCGCAGCCTGTATTTTGACGACATCCGGGAGAGCGCGCTGTACGACAAGATCAGCGGTTACTTCCAGCGGAAAAAGTACCGCATCCGCATCTACAACGTCAGCGACCGGATCATCCGGCTGGAGCGAAAAAGCAAGTGGAACGAGTACGTGCTCAAGGAATCGGCCCCGTTGACCCGCAGTCAGGTGTACCGGCTGCTGGAGGGTGACATCGACTGGTTGGCGGACAAGGGGCAGCGCCTGTTGGCTGATTTTTACCAGGATCTCAAGGCAGGTGCGATGAGGCCGTCCGTCATCGTCGACTACATCCGGGAGGCGTATGTGGATGTTTCCACCAACACCCGGGTTACCTTTGACAAACAGCTGGCAGCCGGGCTTCATTCGTTTGACCTGTTTGACCCCAACCTGGCTACCTGGGAAGCGATCCAGGGGCCGCGGATGATCATGGAGATCAAATTCCGGCGCTTTTTGCCGGGGACGATTCGCTCGCTGGCGCAGGTGTCGGCTCACCAGCGTTCGGCGATCTCCAAGTACGTCCTGTGCAAGGAGAGGCAAAAAGTATACGACCGCTAACGGCGGATACGCGGTGGGATGCACTGTATGGATGGGAAAGGAAGTGCGTTATGGACGAGCTGATTACGTTTCGGGATATCATCAAAAAAAGCGTGCTCAACCTCGGGGCGTTTACCAATGTATCGTGGGTGGACATGTGTCTGAGTCTTTTGGTCGCGTTTGCGGTCGGCATGTTTATCTACTACGTGTACCGCGTCTGCTACCGGGGAGTGGTATACAGCCACAATTACAACGTCACGTTCGTGCTGATGACGATTATCACCGCGCTGATTATCATGACCATCAGCACCAACATCGTGCTCTCGCTCGGCATGGTTGGAGCACTCAGCATCGTCCGGTTTCGGACGGCGGTCAAGGATCCGATGGACATCGTCTACATGTTTTGGGCTATCTCGGCGGGCATTGCCGCGGGGGCGAAAATATACTCCGTTGCCATCGTCGGTTCGCTGGTGGTGGGTCTTACGATCTGGTGGCTGACGCGGCGCAAGGAAGCCTCCTCCCCCTATCTGTTGATCCTGCATTACGAAGCGATTGCCGAAGACGAGGTCAAGCGGCGGATTCGGAAAATGAACGCCGTGCTGAAGTCAAAGACGGTGCGCAAGGAGCTGACCGAGCTGACGGTGGAACTGCGGATTCGCGACGACAACACCGCGTTTGTCAACGATTTCTCTGCATTGGAAGGGGTCAAGGACGTGGTGCTGGTCAGCTACAACGGCGAGTACGCCCAGTGATGATGTCCCCCTTGTTTGGGAAACCGGCCTGCGGGGAGGAAGGTAGGGCGTATTGACAAACGCGGTCAACTGTTTTTATAATCTCTCATGCTTACCTCCTTCCTTGCACCAGCGAAGGAGCCGACAGATGCATAGCATACCACGGCATTGAAGAGGAAGAGTAAGAGAGGGCGCTGACGTTCAGAGAGCCTGCCTGCAAGCTGAGAGGGGGGCCGTCATCTCTCTTTGAAGCCGCCTTGGAGCTCCTGCTTTTGAAATTGCGAGTAGAAAGCAGCGGATCAGCCCCCGTTATCGGGTGAAAGTCTGTGCAGGACTTTCCGAGTCTGCTTTTCGTGAGGAGAGCAGAAAAGCTGAGTGGTACCGCGATTCCGTCGCCTCAGCAATCGAATCTTTGGGACGAATGTTCCGGGTTCGGTTGCGGGGCGATTTTTTGTTGGAGTACGCGGGTTGGCCACGCGCAATTTTACAGGAATGGAGTGGAAGTAATGGATCGTCAAAAGCAGCGTGAACTCTTGCGGCTGCTGGAACAGGACAGCCGCCTGACCCCGGAACAGATCGCCAGCTTGTTGGCCGAACCGGTGGATAGCGTAAAAGAGACAATCGCCCGGCTGGAAGCGGATAAAGTGATCGTCAAGTATCCCGCGCTGATCAACTGGGAGCTGGTGGAGGACCATCCGTACGTGACGGCCATGATCGATGTCAAGGTGACGCCGAAGCGGGAAGTGGGTTTTGACGAGGTGGCGGAGCGAATCTGCCGTTTCCCGGAAGTGAAGGCCGTCTACCTGATGTCCGGCGCCAGCTACGACCTGTCCGTCGTGCTGGAAGGAAAAACGATGCGGGAAGTGGCGTCGTTTGTGTCGCAAAAGCTGGCCACGCTGGATTCCGTCGTCTCGACCGCGACCCACTTTATCCTCAAGCGGTACAAACACGACGGCATTCAGTTTGAAGACAGAGACGAAGACCACAGGATGGTGGTAACCCCATGAGTCAGCAAATCAGTGTACGTCAGCGCTTGTCCGCCACGGTCGCCTCGCTCAAGCCGTCGGGCATCCGCCGTTTCTTTGACCTGGCCGCTTCGATGGAAGGGGTCATCTCGCTCGGGGTAGGGGAACCGGATTTCGTCACCCCGTGGCGCGTGCGGGAAGCCTGCATCGCCTCGCTGGAACGGGGCTACACGGCGTATACCTCCAATGCCGGTCTCATCGAGCTGCGCAGGGAGATTCACAAGTACCTGGAGGAGCGCTTCGCCGTCTCGTACCATCCGGAAAAAGAGATCATGATTACAGTCGGCGCCAGTGAAGCGATTGACATCGCGCTGCGGGCCATCGTCGATCCTGGCGACGAGGTATTGGTCGTCGAGCCCTGCTATGTCTCCTACGAACCGGTCATCCGTCTGGCCGGCGGGGTGCCGGTGTTTTTGCACACGCGCGCGGAGCAGTCGTTTAAATTAACGCCTGAGGAGCTGGAGGCGCACATCACGCCGCGCACCAAGGCGATCATCTTCTGCTACCCGAACAACCCGACCGGCAGCACGATGTCGGCGGAGGAGTGGAAGCGGCTGATCCCGATCCTCGTCAAGCACGATCTGCTGGTCATCTCCGACGAGATTTACGCGGAGCTGAGTTACGGTCAGCGGCATGAGAGCATCGCCGCCCTGCCCGGGATGAAGGAGAGGACGATCCTGATCTCCGGTTTTTCCAAAGCGTTCGCGATGACGGGCTGGCGCCTCGGCTACGTCTGCGCGCCGGAAGATCTGCTCGGCGGCATGCTGAAGATTCACCAGTACACCATGCTGTGCGCGCCGATCATGGCGCAGATGGCCGCTCTGGAGGCGCTGCGGCATGGTCAGGCGGACATGGAGAGGATGGTGGAAAGCTACCGGCAGCGGCGCAATTTCGTCGTGCAGGGATTCAAGGAGATCGGCCTGTCCTGCCACGAGCCGGAAGGGGCGTTTTACGCGTTTCCTTCGATCGCGTCCACCGGGCTGGATGCCGGCGAGTTTGCCGAGCGGCTGCTGATGGAGGAAAAGGTGGCCGTGGTGCCGGGTGATGTGTTTGGCGACAGCGGCAGAGGCCACATCCGCTGCTCCTACGCCACTTCCCTGGATCAGCTTGGGAAGGCGCTGGAACGGATGGGGCGGTTCGTGCAGCGACTGTCGTAAAAAGGGAAAGGCCGGGGGTTCCCCGGCCTTTGCTATACCGATTAGTTGGATATCGTTGATTCGTCCGTGGAGAGATCCACTTCCCGCAGCGGCACCACTTTCGTCTTTTTCACGGCTTTGTAGCCGAGCCAGACGATCAAAAACAGCGGCAGGCCGATGTACGAGACGAGAATGCCGTTCCAATCGATCGTCTCCCCGGTGAAGGCGGTGTAGTTTTGGCCGAGGATGACGAAACAGCAGACGACGAATGCGAAAATCGGGCCAAACGGGAACCACTTCGCCCGGTACGGCAGTTCGTTCAAATCGCGGCCTTGGGCTGCAAACGCTTTGCGGAAGCGGTAGTGGCTGATTGCGATGCCCAGCCAGGCAATAAACCCGGACATCCCCGAGGCGTTGAGCAGCCAGATGTAGACAGTCCCGTCGCCAAACAGGGAGGCGAGAAACGCAAACATCCCGATGCTGGCAGTCAGCAGCAGCGCATTAACCGGAACGCCCCGCTTGTTTACCTTGCTGAACAGCTTGGGCGCCTTTCCTTCCTTGGCCAGCGTCCACAGCATGCGGGTGGAGGCGTACATGCCGGAGTTGCCCGCCGACAGGACGGAGGTCAGGATGACGGCGTTCATGACGGATGCGGCAAAGGCGAGTCCGGCTTTTTGGAACACCAGCGTAAACGGGCTGATCGCGATGTTCTCGATGTCGCCGTTGACCAGGTTGGGGTTGTCGTACGGGATCAACAGCCCAATCACGAAGATCGCCAGGATGTAGAACAGCAGGATGCGCCAAAACACCTGCTTGATCGCTTTCGGCACGTTTTTGGCAGGGTTTTCGCTTTCACCCGCAGCGATCCCGACCAGCTCCGTCCCCTGGAAGGAGAAGCCGGCGATCATGAAGACGCCGAGCATCGCCATGAAGCCGCCGTTGAACGGTGCATCGCCGACGGTAAAGTTGCGGAAGCCGACTGCTTCACCGCCCATGATGCCCAAGATCATCAGCAGGCCGATGACGATGAAGATGATTACGGTCGCTACCTTGATGAGGGAAAACCAGTATTCCGATTCGCCGTATCCTTTTACAGACAAATAATTCAGACCAAACATAAGCGCGAGGAACAGGGCGCTCCACAAGATGGACGGCGTGTCGGGGAACCAGTATTTCATGATCAAGGCCCCGGCTGACAGCTCGACGGCGATGGTGATGGCCCAGTTGTACCAGTAGTTCCACCCCAGCGCAAAGCCGAGGGACGGATCGACGAACTTCGTCGCGTAGGTGGAAAATGAACCGGAGACGGGGAGAAACGCCGCCATCTCGCCCAAACTGGTCATCAGGAAGTAGACCATCAGGCTGATGGCCGCGTAGGCGACGAGTGCGCCGCCCGGACCGGCGGAGTGGATGGAGCCGCCGCTCGCCAAAAACAGCCCCGTGCCGATGGAGCCGCCAATGGCGATCATGGTCAGATGTCGGGCCTTGAGGCCCCGCTGCAGTTGATTGGATTCCATGAGTGCTTGCACGACCTTTCTACAAAGATAGTCAGAAGGAAGGTCGGACATAAAAAATACCGCCCCAACGAACAGGGCGGTACTGTTACATCCCCACCAAGCCTTCGTTGAAGATAGCACATCACGTTTGCCCGGCTCGCAAACGTGACAGTTCTGCCCCTTTCGAGTACAGCCCCAGCCCGTGTGCCCAGAGAATGCACAGCGGACTTCGGCGGCTTTTCCCTCCTCTGGAGTCATCGATCTTCTCTGGATCTCGTGCCAGAATCATATAAAAGCCGCGACCTCTATCCCCATCGCATGTGATGAGGATAATCTGTGAAGTTTTGTTACGGTTCAAGTATATAGAAAATCGCGGCAAAATCAAGCACTAAAAACTGTAAGAGGTCGTTTTGCATACAAAGCGATTAGCTGAAATGATTTTTTATTGAAGAACATGCACAAGACCAGCCATGAGATATTCATTTTTTACAAGCTTTCTGATGAAATAAAACGGCTGCCCCAACATCACAACAAAAGCAAGGTAAGCGGGGGAAGGACTCCTTCACTCAAAACTATTTTCCGCATACCTATTTATTTACGTTTGGGACCCAGTAATTTCCTTCATTCTAGACTGACTTGTCCGAAAAATTCGATCATTTTCGTTGACAGTTAGAAAAGAAACTGGTTATACTGGAAGAAACACTGATCGGATAGCATATTTTCCCATACGGTTAGGCGGAGAAACGGAGAAACCCTTACCCGTAAACACACTCCCAAAGGGGGATGTGTTTATCTACGTGAGGGTTTTTCTTTTTCCTCGGAAACTGTTTGACTATTCGATCAACAATCACAGAAAGAGGGGTCTGACACATGTTGAAAAAATGGTTGAACGTAGCAGCCACAGCCGTTTTGCTCTCCACTGTCGCCTTGGCAGGGTGCTCCTCCGGCCAGGAGGCTTCGTCCGGCAGCACACCGGCGGGAGACGGATCGGGAGGAACAAAAGAACTGGGCCCGATCGCGCTGTATTCCCCTGAGACGCCGGATATGACCAAAGAAATTGGTCTCAATTTTGAAAAGGCTTTCAAAGGGTCTTCCATCAACGTGCAGTACGCGGGGACCAACGTGCTGGTCAACCGCATGATTGCGGAAAAAGACAACCCGCAGGCGGACGTCTGGTACGGCGGCGGAGGATTCCTGCCGTTTGAAGCGGCCAAGGACAAGGACATCATCACATCGTACACGCCGGAAGCAATCAAGGATTGGCCGGAAGTGCGGGACGGCATCAAGCTCCGCGACAAGGACTGGAAGTGGATCGGCGCGGAAGTGTTCGTACTCGGCTTTGCCTACAACAGCGACCTGGTGAAGCCGGAAGAGGCGCCGAAAACCTGGGACGACCTGCTTGACCCCAAATGGAAGGGCAAAATCCAGATGCCCAACCCCGCCGCTTCCGGCACAGCCACCCTCACTGTGCTGAGTCAACTGATGGCCCGCGGCGAAGAGCAGGGCTGGGACTACTTCAAAAAATTGGTGGAACAGATGAGCGCCATGCCCGACTCCGGCTCCGCACCTTCCAAAGCAGTAGCCAAAGGGGAGGCGCACATTGCGATCGCCTTTGACTTCATGGTGTACGAAATGAAGGCCAAGGGGGAGAAAATCGATTTCATCGTGCCGGACAAGACGCCGGTCATCGTCAACCCGGTGTCGCTCGTAAAAGACGGCCCGAATCCTGATGGCGGCAAGGCGCTGATCGACTACCTGCTGTCCAAGGAAGGGCAGCAAACGCTGGCCAACTGGTACCATATCCCGATCTCCAAAGACGTGGAGTCGAAAACGCCGCTTACCCTGGAGAAAGTCATCCCGCACGCGCAGGAGCTGGACATCGACTGGGTCGTGAGCAACTACGACCGGGTGCGCAACGAGTGGCGGCAAAAATTCCAGTAAGGAGGCTCTTGCATGGGGTCGGTTCGAATCGAGCACTTGCACAAGCAATTCAACGGAATCACCGCTTTGGAAGACGTCAATCTGGGTATTCGCGAAGGCGAATTCTTCGCTCTGCTGGGGCCATCCGGCTGCGGCAAAACGACGACCATGCGCTGTGTGGCCGGTTTTGAAAGCCCCACCTCAGGAAAGATTTTCATCGGGGAGCGGGATGTAAGCCACGTGCCCGCCAACCAGCGGAACTGCGGCATGGTGTTTCAAAGCTACGCGCTTTTTCCCCATCTCAGCGTATTTGAAAACGTCGCCTACAGCCTGCAGGTGCGCCGCTTTTACCAGGGCGGCCTGGGCACGAAGCTGTCCGTGCTGGCCCACATGCTCAACCGCAAGCTGGGGAAAGTGGACAAGGAGATCGAACAAAAGGTGCGTGACGCCCTTGACTTCGTCGAGCTTGGCCACCTCGCCGACCGACTGCCCGGACAGCTTTCGGGCGGCCAGCAGCAGCGCGTGGCGCTGGCCCGGGCGCTGATCATGGAGCCGGCCGTCCTGCTGATGGATGAGCCGCTGTCCAACCTGGACAAAAAGCTGCGCAACAGCATGCGCGTCACGATTCGGCGCATCCAGCAGAAAGTGGGGATCACGACGATTTTCGTGACGCACGACCAGGAAGAAGCGATGAGCATGGCCGACCGCGTGGCGGTGATGCAGGGTGGCAAACTGGTGCAGGTGGACACGCCCACGTCCCTGTACAGCCAGCCAGCCTCCACGTTTGTCGCCGATTTCGTCGGCTCGTCCAACATCTTTAAAGCGACGGTGAAGGAGTCCGGCGAGGCGGGCACGGTGCTGCAGCTCGTCGGCGACGGAATCATCCGCTCCGCGTTTTCGACCAACCGCAGCGAAGTGGACGTGATTATCCGGCCGGAAAGCATCCGTCTGTTCGCGGACGGGGCGCAGGCGGATGCGGGAGACAACCTGCTGGAAGGCACGATCTTGATGTCCACCTATCTGGGAGCGACCATCCGCTACGACGTGCAGGTGGGGCAGCTGCAGATGGAAGTGGACAAAACCTTTGAAGCGGGCAGCCCGGTGCTGCCGGCGGGGACGAACGTGAAGCTGGCAATCGATCCGAATGTCGTGGTGATCTTATGAAACAGCGGTACTCTTTTGCCCTCAGCGGCTTTACCGTGCTGAAATGGTTGATGTATCTTTTTTTCCTCGTGTTTTTGCTGGTCCCGCTGTTTTCCATCCTGCTCGTCAGCCTGACCGGAGAGCCGGTCAACCTGTTTGGCAGCCTGACCAGTCAAAAAATATTGATGTCCACGCTGAAGAAGCTCTCCAACCTGTCGCTGGACGCGTACTCGTCGCTGGTGGAAGGCACCGGGTACTTTGCCGCGCTGATGAACAGCCTGAAGCTGAGCACGGGGGTGGCGCTGCTGGTGACGGTGTTGGTGCTGCCGATCGCCTACGCCTTCGCCCGCACCACCATGCCGTGGAAACCGTTCTTCGCCGCGCTCTGCACCATCCCGCTGGTGGTGCCGACGTTCATCTCCTCCTACGCGTTTACGCTGATGTTCGGCAAGACCGGGTGGGTCAACCACATCTACCGGTCGCTGGGCGGCGAAGGCGTGCTGTTTGACGTGCAGTCGATGCTGGGAATCGTGCTGGTACAGGTCTTTTTCTTCTTTCCCTACGCGCTGTGGCCGATGGTGGCGGCGTTCAAGATCAGCGACCTGACGCTGGAGGAGGCGTCGCAAAACCTGGGGGCGAAAGGCTGGTACACCTTTTTGCGGGTGACCCTGCCGCTGGCCGTGCCGGGGATCGTCTCCAGCATGCTGTTGATTTTTACCGTCAGCTTTTCCGATTTCGGGACGCCGATCATTCTGGCGCCCAAAGACCTGAACCTGATCGTGGTCGAAGCGTACCGCGAGATCGCCGGCTTCTACAACTGGGCGGGCTCGGCCGTCCTGACCGTCATCATGCTGCTGGTGGCCGCCTTCTTTTTCTGGTTGCAGCGGTTAGTGATCAAAGGGAAGGAGTACGGCACCATCTCGGGCAAGCCGACGCGGCAGAAGCTGAATGACCACAAAGGGGTCGTCTCCGTGCTCACCGTCTACACTTTCCTGGTGATGCTGGTGCCGCTTTTGGCAGTCGGTTCCGTCTTTCTCTCGTCGCTGGCGACCACCTGGGGGCATCACGCCCTGCCCGACGGCTACACGCTGAAGCATTATCTGACCATTTTCAGCACGTCGCATAAAAATATTGTGAACAGCCTGGTGCTGGCGGCTGGCGCGCTGGTGCTGAGCGTCGTGATTGCCACGTTTGTTTCCTACTTCGTGGTGCGGCGCGGCTCCGGCGGACTTGACTTCGTCTCGTCGATCCCGCTGATCGTGCCGGGTATTTCCCTGGGAATTGCGCTGATCCAGACGTTTAATACGGCGCCGCTGAAATTGACCGGCACCGCCCTCTTGCTGATCGTCGCCTACACGATCCGGCGGATGCCGTACATGATCCGCTCGACGATGAGCTCAATGATGGCGATCCGCAAAGACATCGAAGAAGCGGCCGTCAACCTGGGCGCCTCCAACCTGCTGGCAGCCGTTACGGTCATCGGCCCGCTGATGCTGCCGGGCATCGCGGCAGGTGCGATCCTGGTGTTCGTGACGGTAATCAAGGAGACCAGCATCTCGCTGCTGCTGGCGCCGACGGATTGGGCGCCGATGAGCCTGGCTGTGTTTCAAAACCTGCTGCGGGGCGAGTACTACACCGCTTCAGCCATGGCGATCCTGATCATCGCCATTGTCATCGCACTGCAGTCTCTGGCAAAAAAACTGACCAAAGACCAACTGTACTAAGGAGAACGGACAATGAGAGGGTTTATCTTTGACCTCGACGGTACGGTCTATCTGGGTGATCGGTTGATTGAGGGGGCGGCGGAGGCGATTCGGACGCTGCGAGCGCGCGGCGACAAGGTGGTGTTCCTCTCCAACAAGCCGATCGCCACCCGCCAGTCCTACGCGGAGAAGCTGACAAACATGGGCATCCCCACAACAGTGGACGACGTGCTCAACTCTTCGCTGATCACGGCCCGGTATCTGCAGCGGGTATTGCAGCCGGGCGAGCGGGTGCTGGTCATCGGGGAGCAGCCGATCCGTGACGAGCTGGCGGCCCATGGCATCGTCATGAGCGACGACCCGTACGATGTGCAGTACGTCGTCCTGTCGTGGGATCGGCGGTTCAGCTACGAGACGCTGAACACGCTGTATCAGGCGGCGGTACGGGGAGCAAAGGTGATCGCCACCAACCCGGACCGGACGTGCCCGCTGGAAGACGGACAAATCCCGGACACCGGCGCGTTTATCGGCGCATTGGAAGGGGCGACGGGCAGGCCGATCGACCTCGTGGTGGGCAAACCTTCTCCGATCGCGGCGGAAGAGGCCGTCCGCCACCTGGGGTTGGACTACGCTTCCTGCTACATGGTGGGCGACCGTTTGGAAACAGACATTAAAATGGGCAACGATACCGGGATGAATTCCGTCCTCGTGCTGACCGGAATCTCCACGAGGGAGATGGCCGAGCGGAGCGAATACCGTCCGCGCTACATTTTAAATAGCATTAAAGAAATTGTGAATATTTAGAAACTGGTGGTATAATAGGTACAACCAACCTGACCTGGAGGGTAACGGATGTATCCTATTGTCGATCTAGTCGAACACCAGACCATCGCTGCGGTTCAAGCGGAAGCCGATGTGGATGACGCGATCAACAGCGACGTGAATATCGTCTTTCTGCTGACTGGCTCGATTTTCAACGTCAAGGAGCTGGTCGACCGGATCAAGCAGGCCGGCAAATGCGTCTTTTTGCACATGGAGTTCATCGAAGGCATCGCGCCCGATAAAAGCGGCGTGGCGTACGTGGCTCAATACATCGCTCCGACCGGCATCATCTCCACCCGCAGCAACCTGATTCGGGTCGCCAAGGAGATGGGGCTGATGGCAATCCAACGCATCTTTCTGATCGACCGCAACGCCGTGATCAAAGGCATCAAGGTCGTGGAGCAGAGCATGCCGGACGCGGTCGAAGTGATGCCTGGGGTGATGCCGCGAGTGATCCGGGAGATGACTGACCTGACGCCGCTGCCCATCATTGCCGGCGGACTGGTGGGCACCAAGCAGGAAATTGACGACGCGCTTGCCGCCGGGGCGCTGGCTGTATCGGTCGGCACCAAGGAACTGTGGTACTAGCGGCGTGTTGTATCGCAAGTCTTCTTGATCATTTTTATAAATAGGATACAGGGAAGAGAACAGGAGAACCCCCTTGAAAGGACAGCTTGTCTGATGACGGCAGGCTGCACTTTTCACGGGGGTTTTTTCATGATGAACCATTGAAGCGCGTGAGAAGAACCGGCGCGGGCGAAGCAGCAGGGAGGCTTTGTTCCCGCCGGAGAGGAGGCTTTTGTGTGAACAAGACATTTTCAGCGAGCAGCCGACTGGCTGTACTTCAGGAAATGGCAGGAGAGACGCTTGACCTGCTCGTGATCGGCGGCGGGATTACCGGTGCGGGCATCGCCCTGGACGCCAGCGTCCGCGGCATGAAGGTGGGCGTGGTGGAAAAAGCGGACTTCGGTTCGGGGACGAGCAGCCGCTCCACCAAACTGATTCACGGCGGGCTCCGGTATCTGAAGCAGGGAGAAGTGAAGCTGGTGCGGGAAGTGGGGAGAGAACGAGCCATCCTGTACAAAAACGCCCCCCATCTGGTCATTCCCGCCCCGATGCTGCTGCCGATCTACCAAGGGGGAACGTACGGCTACCTGGCTACGTCGGTCGGCCTCTACCTGTACGACCTGCTGGCCGGCGTGGAGCGAGCGGAGCGGCGGAAAATGCTCAGCCGCGACGAGACGATCCGGCAGGAGCCGCTGCTCAGGCGGGACCGGCTCAAAGGAGGCGGCCTCTACGTGGAATACCGCACGGACGACGCCCGGCTGACGCTCGACATCATGAAGACGGCGGTGGCACATGGAGCGCGGGCGGTCAATTACGCGGCAGCGCGCCAGTTTCTCTACCACAACGGCCGGTTGACGGGGGTGCGCGTCGCGGATGGCGTGTCGGGCCAGACATTTGATCTGTACGCTGCCTGCATCGTCAACGCCGCCGGACCCTGGGTGGACGAACTGCGACAATTGGACGGCTCGCTCGCCGGCAAGCGCCTCTACCTGACGAAAGGCGTCCATCTGGTGGTCGCCTACGATCGGCTGCCGGTGGCGCAAGCGGCGTATTTTGACACCCCGGACGGCCGCATGGTGTTTGTCATCCCGCGCGGGGCGGTCACCTACATCGGTACGACCGACACGCCCTACCGCAACGACATCGACCAGCCCCGCACCACTGTGGAAGATCGCGACTACCTGCTGCGTGCGGTCAACGCGATGTTCCCCGATGTCAGGCTGAAGCCGCAGGACGTGCTCTCCCACTGGGCCGGACTGCGCCCGCTGATTTACGAGGAGGGCAAAGGCCCGTCGGAACTGTCGCGGAAAGACGAGGTGTTTCATTCCCCTTCCGGACTGATCACCATCGCCGGGGGCAAGCTGACCGGCTTCCGCAAGATGGCGGAGAAGGTAGTCAATCTGGTGGCGCAGCGGCTGCATGAGCAGAAAGGCCGATCCTTTCCCGGCTGCACGACCGACCGGATCGTGATTAGCGGCGGAGAGCGGCGAGGATGGGAGCGGTATGAAGACTGGAAGCAGGAGATGCTGCGGATGGGGATGGAAAAAGGCGTCGATCGCCATACGGCGCAGGAGTGGCTCGACACATACGGCACCAACACGCTGCGGATTTACGACCGGCTGCCGGAACCGCCGCTCACCCCCGAACAGCTGCTGCGGGCGCAGATTCAGTACGCCGTGGAGGAGGAGATGACAGTGCACGCCGTGGACTTCCTGCGGCTGCGCACCGGCTGGACGTATTTTCAACTGCACAAGGCGGAAGAGAAGGCGGAGCAGGTCGTCAGGCTGATGGCCGATGCACTGCAGTGGGACGACGAGGAGACCGCACGCCAGCGGGAGATGATCGCGCGCTTGATCGCGTCAATCCGCCAGCTTCCGGAAAGCGACGAGGCGTTGGAGGAAGGAGCGCGTCGTGCGTGACCGGGGGTCACGTTGCAATTGATTTTTGACAAGACGAGATGAAAGTGTAAAGCCGTTGACAAAGCAGGTCAACGGCTATTTGACTTCAGTTATCTACCCGAAAGTGAAGACGCTTATTCACTCAGATCAAGGCTGGCATTACCAAATGAGCAAGTACCAACATGCATTGAAAGAGAAGAACGTCATGCAGAGTATGTCGCGGAAAGGAAACTGTCATGACAATGCTGTGAACTTCTTTGGTATCCTGAAATCAGAATTATTATAATATGCAAGAGTTTGAATGCATTAAGCATTTTAAACAAGAGTTGGCAAAATACATCGACTACTATAATAACAAACGCATCAAGGCAAAATTAAAAGGCTTGAATCCAGTGCAATACCGAACTCAAACCTTACTTGCGGCTTAACTAAAATTACTGTCTAACTTTTTGGGGTCACTTCAGTGCTGGTGGTTTATTTTTTTGCTTGCTTTGCTTTTGGGGTTACCGAAAGATTTATTAAAGGATATCACGCCGAGCAATACTTGGCTATTGGAAAAGCTACTTAAATGAAATTAGGGCGTCTAGTAGAAAGGGAGAAATATGTATATGTACAAAGCATGAATAATAGACATCTATTTGATGAGGCATCGATAATTCAATCGTTTATAGCTACGGCGTACTTGCTAAAGGCTAGCCGCAGATGAAGGTCATGGCATTCAAGCTTTTCGAAAAAATATGTACTCGACAAATGAAGATAGAGGAACGATGGCCAAGATTTGGCGGGAGTGACCGTCTCAGACGGCTCAATGAGTGGTCCCGCCCCTACAGCAAATTCCTGACGACAGGAAGTGGTGCATCAGGGACTCATAGAATTGCAGGCGACGTACCAGTTTGGGCTGTGCACTTTTTTGGGACTGTAGAGATTCGTAAACAAGCCATATAAAAAACGAAAACTACGTTAGAAAAATTTCAAGCACGATTAAAGATCAATCCTAAAATATGACATATAAAGTGTTGATATGTCAAAATTATAAGAATATAATACCAACGTAAAGGTAAAAAATTGAAAAATAGGAGGTTTAATAATGTTAATGAAGAAAATACATATTCTAACGTTATCAGCATCACTTGTTACATTATTTTTCTTCCAAGGGGTGATGACACCTGAAGCTTATGCAAAATCTAAGCAAAAAACTATTGACAGTATAGAGTTTAAACAGGATAGCGATAATGATGGATTAACAGACTTTAATGAATTGTTTATTACCAGCACAATAAACAATGATACTAATGGTAATGGGATATTAGATGGTGATGAAGATTATGACGGTGACGGACTTACAAATCTTGAAGAGCAGGAATTGGGAACAAAATTAGATGCTAAAGATAGTGATGGCGATGGTTTAGATGATAAAGTTGAAATAGATAAATACCAAACAAAACCATCAGTTGCAGATACTGATGGAGACGGTCTTAAAGATGGTATTGAAATTTCGTATTTAGGATCGGATCCATTAAATTCTGATGAAAACAACAACAAAAAGTTGGATGGGGATGAGAAACATAAATACACATTTCCAAAAAATGAATTTGGCATAAAAGGCGAAATGATCGGAATTTCAAACGTTCCTCAGAAAGTAATTGTCCGTCAGACACCGGTTCTGTTAGCCCAAAAATAAGGAGTGCGCTAACTTTCAATATTGTAAGCTTGGATCCAAACATAGAATTTAATCTGTCGATACCGGTTAATGAGAAAGAAAAAAATGAAGACTATGTTTTATATAAATACAATGAAAAGAAAGTTCAGTTAGAACCTATTAAGGAACAAAAGTATTCCAAAAGGACAAATTCAATAGAGGTTGAGTTTGTAGGAGGAGGGACTTTTGTTTTACTATCCAGCAAAGATTTTACAGAATATGTACCAACAAAAGAAGCTAAAAGAGGAAAATTCAAGAAGAAAAAAGGGAAAGTAAAACTTATCAATTTACCACTAGAAATCGACGCTGAGAGCATTGGTGATGATGGGACATTTAAAATTTCAAAGACTGTAAAATATGATGATGATATCAGTCTGGATGGCGAAGCGGATGATGTTGATAACACCCATTTATTGGAGTCTACTTATAAAATAGAAGATGTGTATGAACAGGGGGATGAGACAATAGCTACTGCTACTGCTGTCACCACCCAGTCTGGAAAGACACCCGTTATCTTAGTTCATGGCTTATTGGGAGGGGCTGACACTTGGGGATTTGAAGATAGATGGTATCATATTGGATACGATGAACCTTGGGCCTCTGAACCCATTCGTTCTTATGAAACGATAACTGGAGAAAGCTATAGCACTCATGAAGAAACTACATATTCAAATATTGATGTTCATTCAATAACTGGAATTGTTGATGATGAAGAGCTTGGTCCAATGTTAATTATTGATTACGGGTATACCCCTAATGAAGATATTTTTACATTTATATATAACGCTGATGGTACTTCAGGTTGTGTTAGAACAGCAGCTAACCATCTAAATTCAGTTATTCGTGAGTTGAAAAATAGTGTATTCAGTAGTTCAACGCAGGATGTAAATCTGGTTGGGCATAGCATGGGAGGCTTGGTTTCTCGGTATTTAGTTGAGAATATCAGAAGCGCAGATGTTGAAAGGGTGGTTACCCTGGGGACTCCGCATTTTGGAAGCGATCAGGCACCTTTTGGAGATTTAGATAGAGATGATAGTGAATTGTGGAATGGTTCCAGGAAGCTTGAAAATGATTTCAGCAAACCACTTATTGGTTTTGCTGGATGGAACCCGAGCTATAATACACTGGTTGGGGATTTTGGCGATATAAGAAACATATATCAGACTGGACTAGGGGTTGGACCGACAAAAACTTATTCGAGTTGGAATGAATATGTAAATGAAAAGTATTATGATAAAACGGGAGATTATCCTTTGTACGGAGATATTGAAGATGGTCCAGTAAATATTGATTCAGCTCTTGGCTCGGATTATGACCCAGAGGAAGACTTCGGTGATTCTCCAGTAGAAATGAATACTAGATTCCTGATTTGGGATGATGAGTTTGGAGGACATAGTACAATGCGTAAACACCCAAGAACACCATACTATGTAGAAAAAGCGTTAACAGGAGCATATGACGATCGCTCTAAAAATTAAATAAGCATGGGAAATAAAAAAGAGGGAGGAAAATAGCTTGGCAGTTCATTTCCTCCCTTTACTTTAGTAAAAATGTGGATTTGTTGAAAACAATAACAAGGAGTAATATATGGACAAAATCATGTCAAAAATAAGTGCAATATATGCAATCATATGGTTAACAGTTCTAGCTATTATTATAGCAACCCAAGAAGAAATAACATTATACTACGCTTCAATAGGTACATTTGTTATCGGGTTGATCGTTTTGATTGGCTTGTTCGCTTTAAAAAAAATACTCCATATTCGCTCTGCCGATAATAAAAAACAAGAAGTTTTATGGGGCATTATTTTTGCCTTATTATTTGTTGCGTTAATTCTTTTTGTAGTCGTTATGACAGCACTGTTTTAGGCGAATGGATCCGATTAAAGGCTCGAAATCACTAAAATTTTGCTTGGCGATTCTAGTTTATTATCCCCTCGCTATTAAATCGCAATATATACCCCATGCAGAGTGCTGGATGTTATTTGTTATGTCGACTCTTTTCCTGACCACTATTTAGTGGAAAGTAACGTGATTTACACAGGAGCGACCTGCTAAGGCTGATCTTGCCGAACTTGTGTCAGATTATTTAGTGGAAATGATCGACTGGGAAGGTCAGATTGACTTCGGACAACGAATGGCATGGAGCGACTCAACGAAGAAATTCGCCGACGAGAACGTGTCATTCGCATATTGCCTAACCGTGAATCGGTTATCCGCCTAATCGGAGCTTTACTTATGGAGATAGACAAAAAATGGGCAGGCGGCAAAAAGTATCTCGATATGGGAGAGTACTTAGAATGGCGAGAAATGCAGGCCACAACTGCGTTGTCTAAAGTGATTCGTGTTGGCTGGTTTATTTCTCTAACCGTGGGGAATTTACACACAAAGATGAACTTGATCCTCTGGCAAAGTGGTACAATGATGGTTACACAGTCTACGGGTATGAAATGGATAAAGCTACAAATTGATTTATGCAGAGAATTCACCGTCGTTTCTTGGCGACGGTGAATTTTTTGAAAGATAATAAATAATTAAGATGGAAAGGGACGGTGAGGTTCAATCATGAAAAATCCGTGGAAGATTGCTTTTTTTGGCTTGGCTGGCGCGGTGGTTCTCGGTGTGACAGCAGTCGTGCTGCTTGTGAATCGGATCGGATACGACAATTTGCAACTGCTGCTTACGCTGAAGCAAGCCGATCGCGATTACCTCATGCCCATGCACATCTTAAACACAACAGATCAACCTCTCGTTCCGGTCACAGTCACCCCGGAAGGGCATGGCATATATCTGACGGACAAACGACGCAGCTCTGATGTTCTAACACTTCTGCAAGAGCGAATGAACAAGGAAGGCTGGACCTACGACACACAAATGGGCAGCGGTTATCTGTTTACAAAGGAGCAGCAGAACGTAATCGTGGAAACAACCATATGGAACCGTAATTACGTGAAAATTACCATTCCAGGCAACGTCGTAACGCTTGCAGAGTAAATCTACAGGCGCTGGACGTGCTGCAACCCACCGTTCTCAACGTGCTGCATTGCCTGTACGCTGAGCTGACCTGCCGGATTTTTGGCGACACAGCCGCAACCGGGCCCGCCGCTGGTGTGACGACGAGATGGGCAACAACCACAAGAAAGTCGGCCGGTTTCGCGAGCGGCAGAAAAATAAAAGGGGAAGCTGAAAGAGGCTTCCCCTTGGCTTGTTTCTATCCTTTCACAAACACCGTCTTGATCGCGGTGAAAAACTCGATGGCCGCCTGACCCTGCTCGCGGGAGTGGGAGCTGGACTGCTTCATGCCGCCAAACGGGGCCTGCAGCTCCACACCCGCGCTCTCGGCGTTGATGCGCACCAGGCCGGCGTCGATGTCGCGGATAAATTCCAGCATGTTGCCGATGTTCCGGGTGAAGATGGAGGCGCTGAGTCCAAAGCGGGAATCATTGGCCAGCTGCAGGGCTTCCTGCAGCGTGTCCACTTTCATCAGCGCCAGCACCGGGCCGAATATCTCCTCCCGGGCGATGGTCATGTCCGGCGTTACGTTTTCAAACACAGTCGGCTCTACGTAAAAGCCGTGTTCCAGACCGGGTGCGGTCAGACGTTTTCCGCCGCAAAGAAGTACAGCGCCCTCTTCGATCCCTTTTTGAATGTAGCCGAGCACTGTCTGCATCTGCCGTTCGCTGGCGCACGGTCCCATCCAGGTGTCGGGAGCGAGGCCGTCGCCCACTTTCAGCGCGGCCACCCGTTCCAACAGCTTTTGCTTGAACGCATCGTAAACGGCGCTCTGGACGATGACGCGGCTCGTGGCCGTGCACTTTTGGCCGGTGGAGCGAAGACCGCCGCTTACCGTCGCCTCCACGGCCAGATCGAGATCGGCGTCGGCCGTGACGATGACCGGGTTTTTGCCGCCCATCTCCAGTTGGTACTTGGCTCCCCGGGCGAGCGCTCCCAGGCCCACCTGCCTGCCCACCTGATCGGAGCCGGTGAACGTAACGGCGGCGATGTCGGGATGCTCGACGATTCCCTGGCCGATGACCGAACCCGCGCCGGTCACCATGTTGACGACCCCCGGGGGCAGCCCCGCTTCGTCCACGCATTCCATCAGCTTGGCGGCGGTGACAGCGGTCTCCTGTGCCGGCTTGAAGACGACCGTGTTGCCGTAGACGATGGCCGGGGCAATTTTCCAGATGGGGATGGCGACGGGGAAGTTCCAGGGCGTAATCACGCCCACGACGCCCAGCGGCACACGGCTGGTAAACATCAGCCCTTCGCTGTCGGTGGAGGGGATGACGTCGCCGATTTTGCGCATGCCTTCCCCCGCGTAATAGCGCAGGATGGCCACGCCGCGGGCCGTTTCACCTTTCGCTTCCGGCAGTGTTTTGCCCATCTCCCGCGTCATGGTTGCCGCGATGTCGTCGAGGTGCCGCTCCAGCACGTTGGCCAGGCGGTACAAGTATTCGCCGCGGGCGGGACCGGAGAGCTTCCGCCAGGCGATTTGTGCCGATTGGGCCGCTTTCACCGCCTGATCCAGATCCTCGGCTGTCGATTTTTGCACGTATCCGATCACCTCGTGTCGGTTGGCCGGATTGATGCTCGCCTCCACCTGGTTGGACGCGGACGGCCGCCACTCGCCGCCGATGTAGTTTTGGTAGGTTTGCGCTTGTGTATGAACGCTCACGATGATTCCTCCTCTCAACGTATGGTTTTACAGGGAAACAACTGCTAGAACGTGGGGCCGATCCGCCAGATGCCGAAGTCGTGCTGCTTCAGGATTTCCGCTTTGGTCAGCTTGCCGGAGCAGACGTGGACCAATTCGTCAAAAATCCGCTGCCCCACGGATTGAAGCGTTTCTTTTCCTTCGATGATCGTGCCTGCATTCAGGTCGATGTTGTCCCCCATTTTCTCGAAAATGGGCGTGTTGGTGGCGATTTTGATCACCGGAGCGATCGGTGAACCGGTAGGCGTGCCGCGGCCGGTCGTAAACAGCACCACCTGTGCTCCTCCAGCCACCATGCCGGTCAGCTGCTCGATGTCGTGTCCGGGGGTATCCATCCAGACCAGGCCTTTTTTGGTCGGCCGCTGGGCGTAATCAATCAGCTCCTGCAGCGGCCGGGTGCCGGCCTTGTTGGCCGCGCCCAGGGACTTTTCCTCCAGAGAACTGAGGCCGCCCTTGATATTGCCGGGACTGGGGTTGCCGGTGCGGATGTCCACGCCCATCTGGATGGAGCGCTGTTCCATGGCGTGGATGACTTCGTAGACGCGCTTGGCCACCTTGTCGTCCACGGCGCGGTTGGCCAGCAGATGTTCCGCGCCGATCAGCTCCGTCGTCTCCGCCAGGATGGAGGTGCCGCCAAGGTCGACAATCATGTCGCTGACCACGCCGACGGCCGGGTTGGCGGACAGACCGGAGCAGGCGTCCGAACCGCCGCATTCCGTTCCGACGATCAGTTCGCTGAAATCGCACGGCTCCCGCCGCAAGACGGATGCGTCCTGCACCATCTTGGCAGCTATTTTTGCGCCCTGCGCGATCGCCGTCAGCGTGCCGCCGTGATCCTGGATGGAGACCAGTTCCACCGGCTTGCCCGTCTTGGCGATTTCCTCGGCTACGCTCCGCGCCTGATGTGTTTCACAGCCGAGTCCGAGGACGACGACGCCGTAGACATTAGGGTTGGCGCCCATTCCGACGTACGTGCGAAACGTCTGCTCGTAGTCGCTGCCCACCTGGGCACAGCCGTGCTGGTGGATAAACGAGACGGTCCCCTGCACCAGTTCGGTAATCTGCCTGGCCGCCTGTGTGGCACATGTAATCGTGGGCAGAATCAGGACGTGGTTGCGCACGCCGACGCGGCCATCCGGACGGCGGTATCCCCAAAACGTTGTGTCATGCTTCATGAGCGATTTTGTCTCCTCTCCCGCGTTTTCCTTCCAAATTGTGCACATGGACGTGTTCGCCGGGGGCGATGTCACGGGTCGCGACTCCGATGACCTCCCCGTATTTCACGATGTCCTCTCCCTTTCCGATCGGGCGGACGGCAAACTTGTGCCCGAATTCAATCGCCTGGCGGAGCGTCACCGTATGCTGCACGTCCAGACAGGAAACGGTGACGCGGCTGTCTGCCGGTATGGGTTCGAGGGCCGTGGCCACGTTGTCATGCGGCTGCATCATGATGGCGCGATAGGCGGACATGGACAAGCCTCCTTTCCGTATGTAACACGGGGGATGGAAATACCGGGATGTCGGGTGCAAGAAAAGGGACGTGTAGGCATGTTCGGCAGAACGTCTGAGTAGTTTTATAATATAAAACGACATACGACAATATCGTATAATGGTTGGCAATTTTTATGATAGAGCAAATGGAAGCGCAATTGCAACTGTTTTCTGAATAAAAAATATTTTCAAATTTGGTGATTGTTTGGTGCGAAAATCGTTGCTATGATGAGAGTAATCATGATATAAAACCTGGTTTTACATACAAGAACCAAAGGAGGAAGGCTGCTCTGTGATTGGAGCAGATGAGTCCCGCCTGATGATGGAATCACCCTTGTACATCGACAGCGGGTTCGTGTTTGCATACATGCCAGAAGACAGACGGGGGGAGTAAGATGAAGCTGTTGACCTTTTATGCGGAGCGCGGCCTGACGCTTGGCGTCAAGACGGACCGCGGTGTGCTGGACGTAGCGGCATCGGTGGAGCGGCACGGCGGAACGGCTGCTGTTCCGCAGACCATCCGTCAGTTTCTCGAGGGAGGGGAGGAGGCGTTTCAGGCGCTTGCGGCCCACGTCCGCCGCATGGAGTCAGCGGGGGAGGCGCAGCTGTTCCTGGACGAAGAGTCGCTGCGCTTCGGGCCGTGCGTGCCGGAGCCGGGCAAGATCATCTGTGTGGGACTGAACTACCGGAAGCACGCGGAAGAGTCCAACATGGCCGTGCCCGAATATCCGGTGCTGTTCAACAAGTACAGCAACGCGCTGGCCGCGCACAACGACGAGATCACGCTGCCCGCGGAAGCGCAGCAGGTGGATTACGAGGCGGAGCTGGCCATCGTGATCGGCAGGCGGGCCAAGCGGGTAAAGCGAGAGGAGGCCCTCTCGTACGTGGCCGGGTACTGCAACGCAAACGACCTGTCCGCCCGCGACCTGCAGATGCGCACCAGCCAGTGGCTGCTGGGCAAAAGCTGTGACGGCTTCAGTCCGCTAGGTCCCTACCTGGTCACCTCCGATGAAGTGGGCAATCCCAACAATCTGGAGATCACCTCCTTTGTCAACGGGGACGTGCGGCAGCACTCCAATACTTCGGACATGATTTTTGCCTGCGACGAAATCGTTCACTACATCTCCCGGTACATGACCCTGGAGCCGGGGGATGTCATCCTGACCGGTACGCCGGAGGGCGTGATCCTCGGCTATCCCAAGGAGCGGCAGGTGTGGCTGAAGGACGGGGACGTGGTGACGATCGAGATCGAAAAGCTGGGCCGTCTCACCAACCGGATGAGGCGGGAGGCGTAATCCGGAGGGAAATCTGTGCAGCCGCGACAGAAAAACCGGACCAGTCAATGGTCCGGGTTCCGTTTGTAGACAAAGTCCGTGGCGCATGGGTGATTGGGCCCGCTCGCTCTCTTGACGACCAGTAAAGAAGTGGATAGCGCCCGCTCCCAAACGCGACGCGGGCAGGGGGCAAACCGAGCCTCTGGACTGGATTTTATGGGAAGATCGGTTTCTAGCGAGACCTTACTAAAAAATGAGCAGTTGTCATCAGTCTATTCTAGCTATTTTATCACGACAAACTTCATGCGACTATTTTGACCATTTCTTTCAATTATTCCATAAGACAGATACTCTCCAGACCTAAATAGTTTCGTCGTGATTATTTTTTCTTCCAATAAACCTTGGTGCTTGCCTGTTTTCAGATTGGCAATAAAAACTCGGTTCATTCCATAGCGATAAATCAGAAAATCGTTCTTAATAAAGGGGGTATCGTTCGTCAAGGTTTTTGATTTTCCAGAAAATCTGTATTTTACTTTTCCGTCCTGCAATGAAGCTACGGATACTTTTCCCTCTTCAGTCCATACAAACCAGTTCCCATGAACGTTGAAATCAATGATGCGTTCACCAATTAACAAATCAACAGCTTTGGAACGATCATAAGGAAACAAAGTGATGACATAACTCTTTTGTGACTTTCCGTCCTTATTTTGGTACTTGGACTGTTGGATGACTAGTCCTCGATCAGTGGGGGTTTGTACTGCAAAATAATATCCGTCCCGACCATCTTTTTCGCTTAGTTTTGTTTCTGCAATAACCTCTATAGCTTTCTGGCGATCTTGATGCAGGATCATCGCCTTACTTGTTACGATTTGGTTCTCTACCTCATACTCGATCCAAGTAACTTTTTTTCCGTAAACCCGCAGGATAGGAGGATCTGTACCGTCCTGACTTATGCCCTGCTTGATCATTTCAATTTTTTTATTTCCTAAGTCCATGGACATGATCCTCCACTTTAGTTCTAGGGAGGGATTTCTGTCATATTCTACCCAATATAAAACGTTATCAATTCCCACTAAAGAATTAATGATAAAAAATGGAGGGGCACTATATATTTTTTCATATTTCTTACTACTCCGGTCAAACAGTCCGACAAACGACTGTTGGAGCTTACTGTCGTCCATATCGAAAGCAATCACTCGATCGTTTACAAACTGTGGTGCGGTTGGAGCCCAGCGAAAATCAGGACTTTCTACTACATACTCCTCAATCTGGAACGGATACGAAAATTCCTCAACGGAGTTAATTTCTACATCGGGGGTCTCTTCAATATTGATTAATGTTCGACCATCCTCAACTGTTTTCATTTCTTTGTTCTCAATTATCTCATCATCAGTTTCATTCGAAGTTGTCATTTGATGGTTATCATACTGGGTATACCAAATTCCAAAGGCTGCTAATACCATTACTCCAGCAATTGCAACAATTGTAATCGTCCGTCTCCCCATTTGATTTCCTCCATTCGCAAAGATAGGAGTCCTAGGAGGAATATTTTTCCCCCTAGGACTCTAACTACTCACCAAATCATAGCTTGTCTGAAGTGTGCTTGGTTGGCTTCCCAAATACCGTCTGCAGGATGCCATACATTACCAAGGGTTACACCGCGATTACCTTGGTCAAAAGGATCTGTGATACGAATTTCCCAATCATCCCAGTCATACCCTGAGGTGTTTACGATGTGTCCTGCAACGGACCTGGTATATTTGGGCATATAATCCGGGTCATTCTTCAAATCGAGTATGCTAGGATATCCGTTGTCGATTCCCCATTCAATTTTATCATTAAATTTACTTTGTTCATCGGAATCATGAGTTGTGTAAACATAATAATTTTCATCCTGATGATCATTTAATACGTCATCCACAACAGAGAAGACTGTACCGTCTTTAGTTGTACCAAGTTCGTCGGTATAGTAACGTTGACTTTTCGATGTGCCATTGATGTAATCCAGTACCTGTTTAACGGTGGCAGGACCACACCAATAACTTGTCTCCTGTTCGAAACTTGGGACCGAGATGACTCGAAAAAGACCTAAAGCAGATACTTTCCCTTCCGATTCCGCTGCTTCTCTCTTGTTAGTAATGTGTTCTCTTACCTTCCTCAATTTTTCTTTTTCAGCTTTTACCTGTTTTTCAGTCTTAACATCTTCGATCATTCTAGGATCATCACCAGTTCCTTCTCCCATTACAGTTTGTGGGAGCAAAAGCGCTGTGAATATAGTAGATGCTAGAGCAACTCGAGGAATCAGTTTACGTTTTTTCATTAATTCCACCTCCATCTATTAATCAAATAATACATAAGAAAATTATGAAAATTCTTGATTTGTTGATATATTCACCTCCATTAATACTCAATTAATAGGAATAAGGACTGGTAACAGCAAGTAATATGTTAGTTCGAAAGAATGAGATTGTCAACCAAAACATGGAAATTTATAAATCATCATCCATTTTTGGATACAGACTCTTGATCCCCGCCGTAGTAGATCAATACATCCAGCAGGATTGCCTCCGTCACCGAGGGTCCTGGATCTGCCTATGGATGCAATGGATAAGTGTTTGTATGCGTTACCGCATGCTTCGTTCGCATAGTCTTTCTCACAGCATAACACTGGAAATTGCAAACACCTAAAAGGAGGCATGGTGGACAACAAAAACACTACACATGAACAAAGCCCTTGGCATTGCCTACTGGCAACAACAAGGGCTGATGAGTTTGATATAGCGATATTTCACACTTCACCAAGTTTTGTCTGCGCTATTGGGTATTGGCAGCATCGTCCGTGCTGGAGGAGTCGCCATCCGCGGAATCATCGGAATCAGACGAGTCTTGATCCGCCGACTGGTCCGAATCAGAGCCGTCAGTGGAGTTGTCCGGGGCCGTAGTGTCTTTGCCCGAGGCATTGTCCGCACCCGACGTTCCTTCGCCCGTCCGGTCTGTTGCGTCCGGTGCAGTGGAGTCTGCCGGCTGCGCCTGGTCTGCATTGTCGTCGATGATGATGATCTGTCCGTCTTTTTGCCAGTCGACCTTGGCCTCCAACTGTTCGCTGATCAAGCGAATCGGCAGGTAGAGGCTGCCGTTTTTCACAACGGGCGCGGCGTCGGTCGTGAGCCTGTTGTTGTTCGTTACCGCCACGTTTTTGTTCACCGTAAGCGAGATTGTGCGGTCTCCGCGGGTTACGGTGACGATCCCTGTAGTCTCATCCCAGCGCACATCCGCGTTCAACGCCTCGCGGATGACCCGCTCCGTCACCAGCGCACGTCCGCCTACGATAAAAGGCGCCTGATCCAGCGTGAGTTCCACGCCGTTGACGAACGCTTTGATACCCGTCACGTTCGCCTTGATGTACAGCTGGCCCAACGTTTGAAACGGCTCGGTATTTCCGGCCTGATAGGTTCGCTTCAGCAGTTCCTTTTGCACCTCGATGGCCTGCGGCAGATCGGAGATGTCGACGAGTGCGTTGACCAGCTCCTTGTACGTGGCTGCCACCTGCTCTGTCACCTCAGGTGCGTCTTTCAACTGCTGGCGGAGTTTGCTCAGTTTTTCCGCATCCTGCACTGCTTCCTGGACAGTCAGAGTGATGTTTGACTGATCGGGTGCAGTTGCGGAGGGAGTTGTTGTATCGTCTTCGGTCTGTGAGGGCTTGTCCGCCGACGATTGCTCATCTGTGTTTGCCGATGTGTCAGTGCCGGTTTCATCCGTCGTCGCGGCAGCATCTTCGCTCTGCACTTCGGCATAGACCGCTGGATTTTGGTTCGCCAGCTCTTCCGCTTGTGCCAGTGCTGCAGGTACGGCGCCCATCATCAAGGCAGCCGTGAGAGAGGTCGTTACGATCTTTTTCATCTGTAATCCTCCTCCTTCTCGCAAATGATGTCGTTGTTTCGTGACAGTGCCATTCTACCAAATACTGCTAGTGGGAAAATGATCGAATAGACCAAAAAATTTATACAGCCTTGGTCCTTCGCATGCTGGCTCCAACCGGGGCAGGAACAGGCACATCTTCACCCGAATCATGTCCGCTCAGTCCCTTGTTCATGATCGGTTGGTACGAGAAAACGTTGTGCGGAAGCCTCCTAAAACTGGAAGGACAGTGCAGTTCGTCGGGAGGGAGAGACGGCGAAGGGAGAGGAGAAAAAAAGGAGCAGCCGCTTGTCCATATTCTGGCAAATCTAGGACAAATCTCGTGCAGATGCCGATGATATTGAGGAAAAGGAACGCATTTGTTCCAAAAGCAGCCTTTTTTCAGGACAAAAGCAACCGCACCGATGTCGGCAACCGATGCGGTTTTACGCATGGATGAGATAACGGATTTGGCGGTAGCCACCCTGATCAAAACAGCGTATCTCCCGCATTCCCAATCCGTCCGGTCTCGTACGGCGGAGAGATGATGCCGGAGACGACACCGATGATGCGGATGTTTTCCGACGGCAAGACGAGCGGTGCGACGCCCTTTTTGGCGGCGGTAAACACGCACTCCACCGGATTGACGTCTTCGGCGATGCGGACGATGTACTCCCCCTCCTGCCTCACCAGCACAGGTCTGCCCCGCACCGGCTCCAGTGAATAGTCGGCAATCAGCAGGGCGTTCCCCTCCCGAATCCCGATGTTTGCAAGCCCGTCGTCCCGCATGATCAAGGCGAAACGGGCCACGTGATAGCTGGCCGCAAGCAAATACGGCATCAAATATAGCTCCTCATCCTCCAACGGCAGCTCAAAGAAACGGGTGCTGTAAGCATCACCGGCAATAAACACGCGCTTCATTCCACAACCTCCTCTCATCACCACGCAACAGGATAGCCTTTGGTGTACAGTCTGTTGAGAAAACGCTCAAACCGCTTGCGGGCAAAGTCGAGCGGCACACGAAACGTCCTGGCTAGGTAGCTGGGTGCTTCATAGCGACTGCAATGCCCAATCAACGAGTCAAACATGTAATACGGCATCAGCAGGTGTTCGGCGAAGTGATTGGCCTGGGCCTCCTGCCAGTCAATCATCAGGTCGCTGCCCAGCGGCTGAACCCCTTCATGCAGCAGCAGATGCCCCAGCTCGTGAGCGATTTTGACCCGCCGTGTGGGCTCGTCCAGCCGTTCGTCGACAGCGATCACGAAGCGGCCGGCTTCCTGTGGATGACGGTGCGTGCGGCTCCGCCCGCGGATGCTGCGCAGCTCGATGCCGTAACTGGCGCACAGTTCGGGAAGGTCGATCTGCTCGGGACGCTGGATCCCGTGATGCCGCAGCAGCAGGTATACACGTGATTCCAGCCACGTCTGCGGCTGGCAGATATCAGCTACGAGGAAGTGCATGGAAACCTCCTTTATGCGGAACATATGTTCGGTTTATGGGTGGAAAGAATGCCCCGTCGCGGGGCTACTTTATCTTTTTGATCTCCTCCGTGATGGCATACAGGGAAGGAGAATGGCTTTCTTTTACATGGTGGGGCTTCATTTGCTTTTTCAAATCGTACCAGTATCGGCGAATCTCTTTTTTCTCTTCTTCGGATGCTTCCAAATACCCGTCGAGAAAATAGTAGTCGTCCGGATCGTCGATTTTTTCCTGGAGCAGCTCGTCCAGTGTCCGTTCGCGCTTATGGTCGTTCGCGGCGGATGGAGGAAGCGGCTCGTCCACTCGCCCGAGCAGCCAGTCGGTCGAGACGTTCAGCACGTCGGCCAACATGGTCAGCATGTCGTTGGGGGGCGAGCTGTGATTGTTTTCGTAGTTGCTGATCGTTCCCTTGGTCGTCCGGACCATTTCCGCCAGACCTTCCTGCGTCAGTCCTTTCGCCCTGCGGGCCATTCGCAAGCGCTGGGACAGCATGGACCATCCATTCCTTCCTGTGAGATGGGTACAAATATATTGTACACAATTGGAGGTTATTAGGAAATACGGTACAAAAAACTTGTATTTCCCCGTTGACATACAAGACTCTTGTACTATATGATGTGAATATCTTCCAATACGGAACACGTGTTCTTGTGTGGTTGTTATGGTAATCCATATTTTCCCTACATGTATGAGAGGAATGTTGGAAAGGGGGAGGGTACATTGAATCAGCAAACATTGACAGAGGAAGAATGCCGCACGGTACTGCGCCGGCTTGCTTGGCGCATCCAATACCAAGCCAGGAAGTACAGACAGCGGGAATGTCTGGGGGCCGAACGGGTTGTGGCCCTGGTATCAACGGACCAGGACATGTCTGCGCTGTACGTCCGGGAAATGTTGGCCGCGATCTCGTCGGACAAGGGCAGGTGGATCGTTCAACGCGTGATCCTGCACGGGTATCCCGAACGGGAAGTGGCTCGCGAACTGGCCATGTCACAGCAGGGGGTGAACAAATGCAAAACGAAAGCGCTGCAACAGCTGCGCACGCGTCTGCAGCATTTGAACGGCTGATGGACGAAGCCCGGAAAGGGGACAATGAAGCGCTGCTCCAGCTGTTGGAATGGTTTGAACCGGAGATTCACGCGCTCGCCCGGTTTATCAAAATGCCGAGAGAAGACAGCATCCAGGAGATCAAGGCGCAGTTTATCGCGTTTATCCGCGAGGGTGAATGACCGTGCGGATGCTCAGACAGCTTGGTTTTGATCGAATGGCATCGCTCATCTGTCTGATTGATGCAAGGTTGGACGGCGGACAAGCCTGTAGAAAAAAGGCTGCACGACGGTTTGTTTTGGGCCGTAAGGAATATGCAAGGCCGGGAACTGATGCTTCTCGGCCTTTCTCTATACGAAATGGAGTGAGCAGCTAATCGAAGGCTGTTTGTTTTTGGATGACAACAGTCACCGTTTTCGTTGGCGCATGCGGATATGTCAATTCCAGTGTATAGTGATCCGGTTTGGCGTTCGGAAAGGGAACCAACCTTCCCACGGGGAAATGGACGGTAAAGGTACCGTCAGGATTGACAGGATAGTCAAACGCGTACATCATATGCTGCTTGTAATTCTCCTGACCGCCATACAATCCGATTTGAAGCGTTTTGCCCGGTTGCACGTAACCGTCGATTTTACCCGCAACAGTGATTTGGTTTTCGGGAAGCGGCAGTGTGAATACGCTCCGTTCTTGAGGTGACAGAATGACGATTTCCGACACTGCTTTTTCTTGGGAGGCAGCCGGTTCGTCCGCGCCTGTTTCCGGAGACGCGGGGGAATAGAGACCACTTACCGCTGCACACAGGACAGCGACGATCTGTATAAGCATCGTTGGTTTTCGCACCTCGATCCATATATGGTTGACATTTATTTAAATTATTTCTAAATGTAAGACGCTTCTGCACCCGGTCATGTTTCTGCGTCGCACAAAAAACATGCGTCGAATGAGCCTTCGCAAGGCTCTTTTCTGTTTGGAAGAAAAAGAGATGACCCGGTTGTTACGCGACCGTGATGTTTTCCTTATATAAGTGAAGCGAGAACGTGGAGTTGAAACCAGTTAAGGAAGGAGGAAGGCGCCATGGAACATACGGTCTTGGACGCGCTGATTCAGCAGGGGCCATTTGCAGCGCTGTTTGTTTGGCTGTTGTTTTACGTGATGAAAACTAACCGCGAGCGGGAAACCCGGCTGCAGGACCTGCTGGACAAGTTCAGCGACAAGTACGATCTGATCATCTGCGAACTGCGAGAAATCAAAGACAAGGTAGGGGAGTGAGATACAGATACGCACGTAAACAGGCCCATCCCCCAGGCCAGCGCAGCAGTTGGCATCCATCCTCGATTTGGATAGCGAGCGGCGCGGGAAACCAGCGGAAATCTCCAATTTCCAATCCGTCAAATTTCTATTATGATAATGAATAAAGAAATTAATGTGAAAAAAGGGGGCAGGGGATGGCGTCGTTTTTTGATGAACGCAAGGCTTTGCACATGACGCTGCAGGGGCTGCTGGAACAGCGTGCCGCACTGCGGCGACAGTATGTGGATCAGGACAAACAATTGGGATTGGACATCAAGGAATTGTTGGCCCGGATCAGGGAGTTAGATGAACGTGAAAACGCTTACCAAACGAACGTGGAGGCGCCCGCGGCCGAGGAAGTTCCGACGGAAGTGCTGGAGCATTTGCGGAAAAGAAAGACGCCTATCCGTCATGATTACACGGCCGTGGCCGAACAGGTAGAAGCCATCTTGCGGGAGGCGTCGGCGCCGCTGACGCTGATGGAATTATGCAGCGAACTGAAACAGCGGCACGGCGTGGAGTTTGCCAGTCCGTATATCGGCATCCAAAAAGCGTTGAAGCACCTGCCGCAGGTGAAAGTAGACAAGGACGGCCGCAAGCTGATCTTTTCCCTGAAACGGTGACAACAGCCGCAAAAAGGGCGTTGTGTTTCAAGCACGAACGCCCTTTTTGTGCAGTGATGTCGGGGGAACAGCGAATTGGGGAAGCAGCTGAGGCCTGGAGATTAGCTCAGAAAGGCTTTCAGCATCCAGAGGTGTTTTTCCAGACTGCGCTGGATGGAGAGCAGCATGTCGGCGGTCGCTTCATCCTCTGCTTGTTCGGCCGTTTTGATGCCCTCCCGCAGTTCGTCCACCAGCGTCTGGAAATCGTCGATCAGGGTCTCGACCATCTGTTCGGTTGTTTCGATGCCGGATGCCTCTTCGACGCTGGCGTCCCGCAGACATTCGCCGAGAGTGGCGATCGGTTGGCCGTTCAGCATCAGGACGCGTTCAGCCAGTTCGTCGATGTGGGCGGCTGCTTCGTTGTAGAGCTCCTCAAATTTGGCGTGCAGCGTGAAAAAATGAGGGCCTTTCACGTTCCAGTGATAGTTGTGCAGTTTCATGTGCAGGACGGTCCAGTTGGCGATTTGTTTGTTCAATACACTGTGTACCTGATGTTTCATGGTTTATCCGCTCCTTAATTAAAATCATTATTATTTAATACTTATTATAAACTAATACCCCCTTTTGTCAATGGCTTCATTACCGCCAATATTTTGCTCGGTTTATCATGGAAAATAACCGGTAAGGAGAGGGGAGTGGTGAATCTGGATGTGCTGACAATCGGCGGAGTGGTGCTGGCGGGAGGCCGCAGCGGCCGGATGGGACGGCCCAAGGAACTGCTGAGCTGGAAAGGGGGCACATTGATCGGACACGTGGTCAGCGAAGTGACTGCGTTGAACCTGCCCTGTCTGATCGTCTCCAACGCCCCTGAACGGCTGCCGGAGGAAGTGACCAGGCTGGCGAAAGTGAGCATCACCGGTGACCTGGTGCCCTCCGCCGGTCCGATCAGTGGAATCGTGACGGCGTTTCGCGTGCGGCGGGAAGAAGCGCTGCTCATCCTCTCCTGCGACCTGCCGTTTGCTGACCGGGAGCAGATCGGCCGCCTGCTCGCCCATGAGCAGCAAGCGAAGGAGTGGGATGTCGTGGCAGCGCACACGGCCGGCCGGCTTCATCCGTTGTTTGCCCTGTATCACAGAAGGACGCAGCCGTTGTGGGAAGAAGCACTGCGATCAGGCCGTTATCGACTGATGGATGTGCTGGAGCGGCTGCGGATTGCCGAGACGCCGCCCGGTCTTTTGGATGACTGGGCTGCCTACAACGCCAACACGCCGGAAGAATACCGGATGGCCCTCGCGGAACAGCACGCGCGGGACATGGAGCGGAGGTAGGTTTGTTGTGAATCGCGGCTTTATCAAGCAATAGGAAAAACCCCGGCAAAACCGGGGGTTTCCTTTACGTATCGAGAGCTACAATCCGCTCCGCATGCGTATACACGTTCATCTTGTCGGGGCGGACAAATCCGACGGCGGTGATGTTCAGCTCCTCCGCCAACTGCAGCGCCAAGTCGGTGGGAGCTGACTTGGAGAGAATGATGCCGGCACCAATCTTGGCTGCTTTGAGCAGCACCTCGGAGGAGATGCGGCCGCTGAACACGAGAATTTTGTCCTCCGTCGGCAGGTTTTCCCGCAGGCAGTATCCGTAAATCTTGTCCAGCGCGTTGTGCCGGCCGATGTCGGAGTACCTTAGCAGCGTCTGCTCCGGCGTGCACAGCGCGGCATTGTGCACGCCGCCTGTGCTGCGGTGGATGTGGGACGACGCCTGCAACTCGTCCATCAGGCGGAACACCTGCGCCGGCGTAAGCGTGACTGTGCCCGCCACCGGTTTTGCCGTTCGCGCATCGCTGAAAAAGTAAAACGACTGCCGGCTTTTCCCGCAGCAGGACGTGATTCGCCGCTTCGTGTAAAAACTGTGTGACAGTCCGGTTTGCTGATGCAGATCCACGTAGGCAAATCCGCGGCTTTCGTCGATGGACATCTGCTTGATGTCCGTGTATTGCCGGATTGCTCCCTCTGCGGCGAGAAAGCCGATCACCATTTCCTCCAGGTCGGCGGGCGTGCAGACAATCGTCGCAAACTCTTCGTCATTGAGAAATATCGTCAGCGGGTATTCCGTAACAATCTCGTCGTCTTCCCAGGCGAACCGGTCCTGCCCGATCTTCAGCACCGGCCGTCTAATCGTACTCATCAGGTTTGACATAGCAGCCTCCTTGCCGTTTCACGCAGGATGTAGCAAAATTTTGAAAGTAATGTATTGTCGAGAAAGCGCTCACATGATAGTATACTATGTGAGGTTTTACTTGTCACAAAACATTCAACTTTTCTTGCAACAGTTCACATATAGACACGGGATAGCGCACCTGTCGCCGGTTTATTTGTGAACTGCCGAAAGTGAATAGCAAACACTTGCTGTTGATGCTGAAGTAGCGACCCTGCTGATGATTAACTGCCGTGTTTCATCTGTTCCCTCCTCGGGGCCAACGCGCGGACGACGAGGAGAACTGATGGATGCGGCAGTTTTTCTTTCTGCGAGAGCCTGTTCGCGAAAGTGGACGCTCTTTACCCCGCTTAAAAGGAGATGAATCACATGCAGGAAAAATTGAAGAACCGCTGGCTGATTGCTGCGGCTGCGGTGGGAATCCACCTGTCCATCGGTTCGGTGTACGCCTGGAGCGTCTTCACCAAGCCGATCATCAACCAATTTGGCTGGGAGCTGTCGAAGGTGCAGTTCACGTTCAGCATCGCGATCCTGTTCCTGGGTCTGTCGGCTGCGTTTCTCGGCCACTACGTGGAAAAACACGGTCCCCGCAAATCAGGCACTCTTTCGTCTATCTTTTTCGGTTTGGGGATCGCCGGGTCCGGTCTGGCCATTCAATTGGAAAGCCTCCCGCTGCTGTACCTCTGCTACGGCGTGTTCGGCGGCATCGGTCTCGGGGTCGGCTACATAACGCCCGTTTCCACGCTGGTGAAATGGTTCCCGGACCGCCGCGGGCTGGCCACCGGGTTGGCCATCATGGGCTTCGGCTTCGCTTCGCTGGTGGCAAGCCAGATCATGCAGGCGCTGATCGAAAGCGTAGGGATCGCCAATACCTTCTTCATTCTGGGAGCCGTCTATTTTGTCGTCATGTTTGCTTCCGCTCAATACCTCTCCCCGCCGCCTCAGGGATGGGTGCCGGAGGGCTATTCGGCTGAAGAAGGAAGCGGCAAGCAAATCAAGAAGGACCTGTGTCAGCTGACGGCCAACGAAGCGGTAAAAACCCGCCGATTCTACCTGCTGTGGCTGATGCTGTTCATCAACGTGACCTGCGGCATCGCGGTCATTTCCGTCGCCTCGCCGATGGCACAGGAGATCGTGGGCATGTCTGCGGCAATGGCATCGACGATGGTTGGCCTGAACGGCCTGTTCAACGGGGGCGGCCGGATTGGCTGGGCGACGCTGTCCGACTACATCGGTCGGCCCAACACCTACACGGCGTTTTTCCTGATCCAGCTCGTCCTGTTCTTCCTGCTGCCCAACCTGACTATGCCGGCACTGTTTATGGCGGCCATGTTTATCATCATGACCTGTTACGGCGGCGGTTTTGCCTCCATTCCGGCCTATATTGCCGACCTGTTCGGCACCAGGCAGATGGGCGCGATTCACGGTTACATCCTGACGGCATGGGCAGCGGCAGGGCTGGCCGGGCCGATTTTCGCCGCCTGGGTGCGCGAGAGCACCGGCAGCTACATCGGTACGATGACCGTCTTTGCTGCCATGTTCGCCGTCGCCTTGGTCATCTCGCTGATCATCCGACTGGACATCAAGAAATTGCGGGAGCAGGCGAAACAGAATGAAAACTCTGTTGAATTGGCTTGCTGATAGATGGTAAATTTTTAGGTAAGAGAATTTTGTAAAGGTGACATTTCGATGAATAAATACGAAGCTGAGTTCAGCAATTTAGTCAGAGCTTTCCGCAAGCGTCACATGGGCAAAGGCCCCAGCAAGATTGTGACCACGTTTTGCAAGAACTGGGCAATTTGCGAAATGGAGGGGAATCTTTCCCCGGTGGAAAAGTTCATTGCGACGGCTGATGAAGGCAAACAGATGCTTCGCGCGGCCCGCACGGAAATGGTAAAAGAAATGTACCGCAAAAACCGGCCGGTCGAAATGGAGGCATTTCTGGGCGCAAACTTCGTCGATTTATTCGTCGATATTGACATTGAACGCGATTTTGGCATGTCCATTTTCGTCTTTGATCAAGATATCGAGAAGAAGTTTAAAAACGAGTCGTGAGTCTGCGCCGAAGCAGCGACCCTGTTTGTCGGGCAGACAAGAGAGCATGGGAAACGCGCGCGTAGTTGGGACTTGGCAGCGCCCCTGCCTGAGACAACCACCGTGGACATTCTCTGTCCGATGAGAAGGGACTGGTTCATGGGTGGTTGTCTTTTTGTCGTCCTGCGCGTTACGCAGGTTCACCGGCCGACTTCAGGGGACGGGTCTTGCAGCAAAAGGAGGAACAGACGATGCACGTTCAGCGACAAACCATCAGCGTGGAGGAAGCGCTGCGCAGGCTGTTGGCGGACCTGACGCCGCTGCCGGAAGAACAGGTAGGCATTGGAGAAGCGTATGGGCGGACGTTGGCCCAGAACCTTGCCGCCACATGTGACATGCCGCCGTTTGACCGCTCGCCGCTGGATGGGTTTGCCGTGCGAGCAGCGGATACGGCCGGAGCCACACCGGATCAGCCGGTTCGCTTGCGGGTGCTGGAAACGGTCGGGGCCGGACAAGTCCCCCGGCAGACGGTAACCGCCGGAACAGCCGTCCGGATCATGACTGGCGCGATGATCCCGCCGGGAGCTGATGCCGTGATCATGTTCGAACAGACGGAGCAGCCCGGCCGGCAGCTGGAGTGGGTCGGGGTAAAACGGGCGCTTCGCACTGGAGAAAACATCTCCCGCAGGGGGGAAGAAATCGCTGCCGGCGCGTGCGTGGCCCGGGCGGGAACACGGATCAACGCGGGGATCTTGGCCGTGTTGGCGGCGTTTGGCTACGCGCAGGTTCCGGTCGTCCGCAGACCACGCGTCGGATTGATTTCCACCGGCACGGAACTGCTGGATGTGGACCAGCCGCTTGAGCCGGGCAAAATTCGCAACAGCAACGCGGTAATGCTGTCCGCCTTGATCGCCGAGGCGGGCGGCATCCCGGTGTGGTTCGGACGATTGCCGGACGATCTGGCTCTGGCCAAGCGGCAGCTGGCCAACTGTCTGGAGGAGGTCGACCTGCTGGTGACGAGCGGCGGTGTGTCGGTCGGAGACTTCGACGTAATGGCCGCGTTGGCCAACGATCCGGAGGTCACCCTGCTGTTCAACCGTGTCGCGATGCGGCCGGGCGGACCGACAACCGGCCTTTTGTTTCGAGACAAACTGGTCTGTGCGCTGTCGGGCAATCCGGGGGCTTGTTTTCTCGGCGCCCAGCTGTTCGTCCGTCCCGTGCTGCGCCGGCTGCAGGGCGACAGAGAGACTGGCCTGCGACGCATCCGGGCCACGCTGGCGGAGTCCTACACGAAACCGTGTCCCTTCCCGCGCTATTTGCGCGGTCGGCTGACGGAGCGGGAGGGAAAACTGTACGTCGTTCCCGACCACAACGACAAGGCGGGCAACCTGTCCACGCTGGGCAAAAGCGAATGCTTCCTGATCATCCCGGCAGGTGGCCGGGGCAAACAGGCGGGGGAGACCGTCGACGTGATTCCCCACGCCGCGCCGGAGTGGAGAGAGGAGGCGTAGTGCATGGCAAACAAGCCGAGCGTGCTGCAGGTGGTGGGCTATTCCAATTCGGGCAAGACAACGCTGTTGACCAAACTGATTACGCTGCTGGAGCGGGAGGGGCTACGCGTTGGCGTGATCAAACACGACGGCGGTCACGATTTTGAGTGGGACCGGCCGGGCAAGGACACATGGCGATACCGCGATGCGGGAGCGTCACTGGTGGCAATCGTCTCGCGGAGCAAGACGGCGATGCTGGAGCTGAAGCCTGTCCCGCTGCCTGTTTTGGTGGAACGAATGGCGGAAGCCGGTGCCGATCTTGTGCTGGTCGAGGGATTCAAGCAAGAGGACTACGAGAAACTGGTCGTGCTCCGCGACCCGGCGCACCGTGAATTGGTGGAGGCAGTCACCCGGCCCGTGGCTGTGGCTAGCTGGGAGCCGTTTGCGCACCCGACACTGCCGGTGTACGCCATTGACGACGCAGCGGGTGTGGCCAGGTTTATCCTGAACAGATATATAATGAAAGAACAGTAGTGGGAGCGGGCAATATGTGGCGGGCTGCTCCCTTCTCAGCCTTCATACTGAGGTCAGCCAATGGCTGGCTTTTTTCACACAGATCCGACCATGTGCAGGTTGGGCAATTAGATGCGTTACATTTTATTCTTATTTTTTTTTAGCTCCTCTATTTCATTTTTGAGTTTCGTTATTTCCGAATGCATATCTGCTATGGGCTTTTTTATTTGACTTCCCATTTTTATAAATGAGCTAACTAGAAAAATAAGTATTCCGGCTATAAATATTCCAAACAACAAAAAAATTTCCATTATATAAATCCCTTCCTTCTCATCCCTATTTCTGGATTTTGCAACTATAATGCATGGTAGACATTTATTGTAATAATACATCAGTAAGACTATCTGTAACGACTTCCTCGATACATTCAGACTTAGTACCCACAGAAAAACTGAATCAGCAAAATTATACCATATATTAACGAAGAAAACAATCCTTTACATGTAAATTATTTACATGTAAATTTTTGTTTGAAAATAAAGTTTTTGGAGGGGTGTATTTTGAAAAGTTCAAAACTGTTAACCGGTATTGTTGGTATGGCCTTGCTGGGAAGTTTGTTTAATTCTCCGGCTTATGCTGGAAGTATAAGTGATGGAGACAAAGATAAAAGAAGTAGAACTGTAGGCAATGCTACTGCAACATACATTAATGATACAGTTTACACTGCTTCCAGATGTGGCATGTCCGCAAAAGCAGTTTATAGTGCCTATGCAGATAAAACTATGGATGCAATTGGTATCAGTTATGAAGTTTATAGTCTTTTTGATATGGAAAATGCATTTGATAGTGATTCAGCAAGTGATTCAGATACCCGTAGAGTTGGCATGGTATCAAAAGAAACTCATGGGTATTATAAATCTGAAGCAGATTTTGATTTTGCAAGGTCTGGATCTACATGGTCTCCATTTTCTAGAGTTTACAATTGTGCAGAGAATCCCTCTTCGAGAGCGTATAATTATGATTCTTTGAAACAGGATAGCGTAGAATACCTTATTCAAAAGATTGACCAATTTGAATTTAATCAAGGATCTATGATCAGAAATCAACGATTTGATTCTGATAAAAAAGAAAATATCTTACTGGAGATTGCCGAACTTCTTTTTAAAAATCAAGAAACAAAACTTAATAAATATGGTGTAAACCTTTCTGATCTTAAGATTGTGGAAACCCCATATGAGTTAAAGAACGTAGATAATTTTGTTGATGAGTTCACTGGAATTGAAGTTGAAAATAATGGAAAATCAAAACTAATTAAAGTAGTTCATTTTAAGCCGATATTAACAAAATCAGGAGATAAGAGCTATGTAGTATTGCCGTATGCTTATGTAGACCAGACTAATAAACGGGTAGATACGGGTATCATTGCTGAAGAAATTGAAACATCGAATCAAATCAAATTAGCGAATAGTGACTTAAAGTTATCAAAAATACCATCAAAAATGAGGAATGGCGAGTATATCAAGTTTGATATGTTTGAAGATAAGCCAAAAAACGGCAAGTACTATTACATTAAAAATAATGATTGGTGGTACGAAAGAGATAATGCAGGTCACGGCGGAACATATTGGAAATTAAAGCATCGTGGCTCAAATGAATACTGGTCGATCACATCTTCTGGGAAAATTATCAGATATAAAAAACCCTAGGGAAACCCAGAGTATCGAAAAGTCTCCTTATTTCGATAAGGAGACTTCACTTTTTCCAAAGTACTCGTATAGGGGTGAAGCCAACTTTTAGAGATATGTAATACAAGCTATAACCCCTTTAATTTAATGCATTCGGGAGGTTTCAAGCATGGAATCAAAAATTTGTATGCCTACCAAACAAGAAGTTGAATTTTTGAAGAAGCATTTTCAATCTCTCGACGTTCTTGATTTATATCCGCAAGGGGAATACATATCGCTGATTGACAGATATCCGTGCAGTTTAACGGAAGATGAGATAGAACATGAACCTTTATCCTATTCACGTGAATGGAAGCCTGCCTCTAAAGAAAAACAGAAGTACCTGTCATACGAGAAGAGATTTTTACGATTTTTCTCATCCGTTTACCATTATCACAATAAACAGCAGGTGTTTGTTTATTGCCGGGATTTTGCTGACATTACGCATATTTGTTTGGAATATGCAGAGGATACACATGCTCGAAACATCGCTGCTAAGGTAATGGCTGAACTGAAAGAATCGAATCAGGGATTATTTAAGACATCTGACCTTGCCACCCTGGAGGTTTTCGTGACATTAACGTTGCGAGAAGCGATGTACTGTAACTTCTTCTTTGTAGACTCCTTGTCTGTGCTCATCGGGTCTTTCGAGATGACGTTTTTGCTCTACTGTACCGACCCGGAGACGTTAAAGAAGTACAAAGATATTGCCATTGAATCTGATCTGTTTGCCAGGAAACCGAATAGATGATGAGGTTACGACAGCAACCTGATGCAGGTTGCTTTTTTCGTTGAAAGAGGTAATTCATGTAAGAAATCTCCTTGTAAGTGAAGCATGTGGTAACTACAGCAGGATCATATACAAAAATTTTGACTGAAAAAGAGGTTTTTGCTGAGTGCTGTGAAAGAGAGTACTTGTGCGTATACATAATCAGGGAGGGATATACATGAAAACGCCATTGCCGATGCGCTGGAATCTGGAGGTGCTGTTTTCCGGCGGAAGCGAGTCCGAGTCCTTTCGCGCATTTCTCAGCATGCTGGAAGGAGATATTGCCGCACTGCAGGCGCAGGTGAGCGCCGATCGCGTGCGGATCGACGACAAGGATGCATTTGTTTCCCTGCTCACCCAAGTGCAGAGCATTGCTGTTCGGCTGAAGGAGGCGGGAGCGTTTGTCTCCTGCCTGACCGCCCAAGATGTAAAAGACGAACAGGCCAAACTCCTGAGCGGACGGGTGAAAACCGTATCCGCGTCATTCGCTGCGGTGCTGTCCAAATGGGAGGAACACCTGCTCGCGATCGACGAGCCGGCCTGGAACAAGCTGCTCGCCGCTCCGGAGGTGAAGCCGGTCGCGTTCAATCTCAATGAACGACGCAGACGGGCAAAGGAAAAGCTTCCGCCCGCGCAGGAGGTGCTGGCCAACGACCTGGCCGTGGACGGATACCACGCCTGGCAGGACCTCTACAATACCGTCGTTGGCCGCATGACCATCGAAGTGGAGGTGGATGGCGAGACGAAGCGTCTCTCCGTCGGCCAGGCCGCCAATTTGATGCACCATCCGGACCGCAGCGTCCGCGCTCGCGTTTTTGCCAAATGGAAGGAGGCCTGGGCGCAGGAGGCGGAACTGTGCGCACAGGCGCTCAATCACCTGGGCGGTTTTCGTCTGGCGCTGTACCGGCATCGGGGATGGGACTCCGTGCTGCGAGAGCCGCTGGACATCGGGCGGATGCAGGAAAAGACGCTGGACGCGATGTGGCAGGCGATCGACAACCGCAAGGATCGGCTCGTCGCGTACCTGGAGCGCAAGGCCAAGCTGCTGGGCGTGGACAAATTGAGCTGGTACGATTTGTCCGCTCCGATCGGCCGTCAGCACAAGAAGTTGTCTTATGAGGAAGGCGCTGCGTTCATCCTCGAACAGTTTGGCCGGTTCAGCCCGAAATTGGCCGCCTTTGCTCAAAACGCCTTCGAGAATGGATGGATCGAGGCAGAGGACCGGCCAGGCAAACGGCCAGGCGGCTTCTGCACCAGCTTTCCGGCCAAGGGCCAGTCTCGCGTGTTTATGACCTACGCGGGCAGCATGCAAAACGTGTCCACCCTGGCGCATGAACTGGGGCACGCCTATCACCAGCACGTCATGAACGATCTGCCCCCGCTGGCGCAAAACTACGCGATGAACGTGGCGGAGACGGCTTCTACATTTGCCGAGATGATCGTGGCGGACGCGGCGGTGAAGAACGCCGCCAGTACGGAGGAGCGGGTGGCTCTCCTGGAAGACAAAGTGCAGCAGACCATCGCCTTTCTCATGAACATCCAGGCCCGCTTCCTGTTTGAAAAAAACTTTTACGCCAAGCGGAGAAACGGGCTGTTCAGCGCAGAGGAGCTGAGTCGCATGATGCTGGAAGCGCAGAAAAAGGCGTACAGCGACGCGCTGGCCGAATACGAGCCGCTTTTCTGGGCGTCCAAGCTGCATTTTTACATCACGACGTATCCCTTCTACAACTTCCCGTACACCTTCGGCTATTTGTTCAGCCTGAGCGTGTACGCGCGCGCCCTGCAGGAGGGACCGGCCTTTGCCGACAAGTACGACGCCCTGCTGCGCGATACGGGACGGATGACCGTGGAAGAGCTGGCAAAACGGCATCTGGATGAGGACATTATCGACGTCCGGTTTTGGCAGAAGGCCGTGGATCGGGCCGTCGCCGACATCGACGAGTTTCTCCACCTGACGAAATAAAACGTGGAATATCAGCGCGAGCGGACGTCATCCCGACGATCGGATGGGAATTGATCCCGCGCCCTGCACATCAGCACATCCGCCAGGCGTCTGCCGGCGGCGTGAGGGTAACCCTCGCCGGTGTCTCAAGCTCCGGCGGGGGTTTTTATGGGACGAACGGAGCAAAAAAATTTAGGCTTGGGGTGAATGGGAAAGTACGTTAAAATGAAGGGCGTGGCGCAAGCGATCATGCGCGAGACAAGCGAGGAGGCAAACGGCGTCGTCAAACTGCCTCTTTTGCCAGAAAGGTGAGTACAATGGATCTGTGGTCAATGTTCGTAGCATTCGTGTTAGGGCTTGTGGAAGGACTGACGGAATTTGCGCCCGTCTCCTCGACCGGGCATATGATCATCGTTGACGATATGTGGCTGAAATCCAAGGAGATGTTTTCCCCCGAGGTGGCCAACACCTTCAAGGTGGTGATACAGCTCGGATCGATCCTGGCTGTGGTAATCGTCTTTCAAGAGCGCTTTTTCGATCTGCTCGGGCTGCGGAGACGCGCGACAGGCGGACAAGCCTCCGGCCGCAAACTGAAGCTGGGTCAGGTGATCGTCGGGCTGCTGCCGGCTGCCGTATTGGGCCTCCTGTTTGAGGACTACATCGACCAATACCTGTTTTCGGTGAACACCGTGCTGATCGGATTGGTGGCGGGCGCTTTCCTGATGCTGGCCGCTGATTGGTTCCGCCCGGGCAGGCCGAAAGTGGAGACGGTTGACCAGCTTACGTACAAGCAGGCCTTCTTGATCGGGTTGTTTCAATGCATTGCGCTGTGGCCGGGCTTCTCCCGTTCCGGTTCGACGATTTCAGGCGGGGTGCTGTTGGGATTGAGCCACCGCGCTGCGTCCGATTTTACCTTTATCATGGCTGTCCCTGTCATGTTGGGGGCAAGCTGCCTGTCGCTCTTGAAGCACTGGGATTCCTTCACCCTTGATGCCCTGCCGTTTTTTGCGGTCGGCTTCATCAGCGCATTCGTTTTTGCGCTGCTCTTCATCCGCTTCTTCTTGAAGCTGATCAACCGGATCAAACTGGTTCCGTTTGCCCTTTATCGCATCGTGCTGGCAGCGGTGCTGTATCTGGTCCTGATGTAAGAAAAACGGCTTTGGAGGTATCGGCGAAAGCGGACCTTCGCCGGACAAGCGTAAAAAGCAGTCGGGAACAATTGGGTTTTCCGACTGCTTTTTTTGTTGGCGGGGACGGATATCGTGATGCTGTTTGTCCGGGCATCGGCATATGCTGGTGGTGAGGAGGGAGTCGGATGCGGGAGAAAGCGGCGTTCGTCGTCCTGCGGATGGTGACGGGCTTGATTTTCTTTGCCCACGGCCTGCAGAAGCTGCAAAAAGGATTGGGAGTGGTGGCCGAGTGGTTCGGGAGTGTCGGACTTCCGACATGGTTGGCCTATCTGGTGACGCTGGCGGAACTGCTGGGTGGGATGGCGCTTGTGATCGGGCTGGCGGTACGGCCTGCGTCGCTGCTTCTGGCTGTGATCATGGTCGGTGCCATCGTTACCGTCAAATGGTCAAACGGCCTGATCGGTGCGAACGGCGCAGGAGGGTACGAGCTGGATCTCATCCTGCTGGCGGTGACCATGTATCTGGCCGTCACGCAAAGAGAGGATCAGGGAGGCAAGCCTTGTGACCCTCGATTTCGCTTAAAAAACCGCTGATCCAGCGGTTTTTTTCGTGCATCCGTACACCGGCTGTTCCAGCAGCAGCAGCCAGCTAGACGTGTCTACGTTTCATTTGCAAATAGATCAACGCCCCGCGACTGCAGGATCTCCACCGCCTCCCTGACCGGCAAGCGGGGCAGGCGGAATTCGTCCGCCACCGTCTCTTCCAGCTCCCGGAGGGAACCGAGCGTCAGCCGGCGCTCGCCGCCGTCAGCGTGCGTGATCAGCAGTGTGTTGTTTTTCAATGAGACGCTGCGTTCGCTGTCCCATTGATACACATGGATGCGCAGGCAGTTGAGAAAGAAGGCGCCGGGGGCAAACGAGCGGTCGATCGCTTCGGCGAAATCGTCCGGCTCCCGCTGCTCCTCCGGGTCAAAGTGCCAGTCTTCGTTCACCAGCTTCTCCCCCCGGTAATGCAGGTATTGGTAGCGGCCCGGCCGCTCCGCATCCGGTGTGATTCGCACCGTCTCCGGGCCAAAGCGGATGCAGTTGTCGGGATCGCGGCGAAAGCGGACCGGCTGATACACGGGGGCGGTGGAGCCCAGATCGACGTAGACCGGCTCTCCTCCCCATTCCGGCAGCCGGACGATGACCGCCGTATGGGAGGTTCCCACCGGCACGAGATGTGCAGAAAAGCCCAGCTCGCGCAGCAGCCAGAGGAGATTGGCGTGGATGGCGTAGCAGGTGCCGCCAAACCCGCAGCGGACGGCATCGGCAACAAACCGTTCAGGCGAGGGGAGGCTCTTGTACCCCGGTCGCCGGGCCTGCAGCAGTTTGCCGACGTTTTCAAACGGAAACGCCTGCAGATGAGCGCGGCACAGTTCGCTGAGGAAGGCGTAACTGGCCGGGCGCGGCGCTATTCCCAGATGATGGAGATAGGCAGATGCCCAAGCGGGTAACCGCGACATGGAAAACCTCCTTACGAGACAGATTTCCAGGCGTGCACGGCGATAAGCGCCCAGCCGGCCAGGAACAGGACGCCGCCAAATGGCGTGATTGCCCCGAGCGCTTTGATGTTGGTGAAGCTGAGGGCGTACAGGCTGCCGGAAAAGAGCAGGGTGCCGACAGTGAAGCACCAGCCCGCCCAGGTCAGGACAGACGATTCAGGGTACCATTTGCACAGCAGGGCGACCAGCACCAGCGCCAGCGCATGTGTCGTCTGGTAGGTAACCCCGGTGTGGTAGACGCCGAGCAGGTAGTCGTTCAGTTTGCCTTTCAGCACATGGGAACCAAATGCGCCCAAGGCGACGGAGAGAAAACCGCTGATAGCGCCAAGCAATAAAAAGATACGCACGAAACATTCGCTCCTTTGTGTAACGATATGCATATATAGCGTTATTGTACCGCAATCACGGCGTCCATGCCCAATTGCAAATTGTTGAACGCGCACTTTGGCCTTTCGTCCAGACCGTCTCACAACTTGCGACATAGGATGCAGTAAGGCGGCAGCTTTCTGATGTCGCCGCCGCAGGAGGTGAGCAGCATGGGCAAATGGACAACGCTGGTGGGCGGCCTCGTAGGCGGTTGGTCCTTTTTGAAAATTCCGCTGGAAGGCACGTTCCTCTCCTTTATCGATCCTGTCGTCGATGGTGTTGGTATCGTGGCGGCAGTCGTGTTCTCGGGTGCACTCATTTATTATGGCGTACGCGACTGGATCCAAGGTTAACAACCGGATTAGTGCAGACAGCGGCAAAGACGTCCCGGCAAAAGGGGCGTCTTTGTCATTGGCCAGCTCAAAGGTGGTCGGCTTTACATCGTCGTCTTGTCGAGTGCTCTCATGCAAGCTGCTCCCATATACATAGTGGAGAGAAGAAATGGGGGGAAGCGACATGACCAACGACGAACGCAAGGAACTGGAGCGCTCGATTGAAGAAATCACGGAAATCGCCAAAGGCTTTGGCCTTGACTTTTACCCGATGCGCTACGAGATATGCCCGGCTGACATCATCTACACGTTTGGCGCGTACGGCATGCCGACGCGGTTCTCGCATTGGAGCTTTGGCAAATCCTTTTACCGGATGAAGCTGCAGTACGACCTCAATTTGAGCAAAATCTACGAGTTGGTGATCAACTCCAACCCGTGCTACGCCTTTCTGTTGGACGGCAACACGCTGATCCAGAACAAGCTAATCGTCGCCCACGTCTTGGCCCACTGCGACTTTTTCAAAAACAACGTGCGGTTCTCCAACACCAACCGCGACATGGTGGAGAGCATGGCGGCCAGCTCGGAGCGGATTCGGCAGTACGAGATCAAGC